>MDTE01001359.1_pt1 | contig 98200 bp, 91 predicted proteins | sample 811231 | NCBI WGS metagenome assembly MDTE01 (sample SAMN05326651, study PRJNA326480) | marine metagenome | isolation source: seawater | place: Indian Ocean: Red Sea | collected 2010 | reverse complement strand
CCGCCTCCGGATTCATACCGTTGATTTTTTGCCCGTCAAAAATGATTTCTCCGCTGGTCGGATTTAGAACACCCGATATCGATAACAGAGTGGTTGATTTGCCAGCGCCGTTTGGACCAACGATACAGACAATCTCACCTTCGTCTACCTCTACTGATACATTGCGCAGGGCAGGTAGCCGACTGTAATGGACTGTTATGTTTTCAACACTAAGAAGCATATCTTATGAGTGCCCAAGATAGGCGTTGATGACTACTGGGTCGTTTTGAACTTCTGTTGGCGTGCCGCGGGCAATCGTTTTCCCTGAGTCGAGTACATGAATGCGTGCGCAAACGCCCATAATGACTCGCATATTGTGCTCAATTAGTAATACACCGCATCCGAAGCGTTCTGGAATTTCTCGGACCACTTGCATTATGTCGTCACATTCAAGGTCAGACATGCCCGCTGCTGGCTCGTCCAGCAGAACAAATTGTGGGCGCATTGCAAGAGCCCGCGCAATGCCGACGCGACGCTCATCGGTATAGGGGAGAATGCCCGCTGGCACATCTGCGCGATCATCAAGGCCTAGCCAATTGAGTAATTCCATGGCGTGCGCGTGCGCTTTCCTACGGCTATAACCTAAGCTGACAGCAGCAACCTCCACGTTTTCGCTTACCGGCATCTCGCGGAAAAGGCGGCCAGCCTGGAATGTGCGTGCGATGCCCCGACGGCGGATCCCATGCGGCGTGAGTTTTGATATCACCTTTCCACTCAGTAATACGTCGCCAGAGGAGGGCACCTGAAAACCGGTCATCGCATTGACAAGTGTAGTTTTGCCAGCACCGTTGGGTCCTATAAGTCCAAGAATTTCTCCCTGATGGAGAATTTCTTCAACGGTATCGACAGCGGTTAAACCTTCAAATCGCACCGAAACTTGGCGCGCCTCCAAGGTTTGTCCGTTGCTGTTAACCGTATCAGACAATCTTCCCACTCCATTTTTGAAGAATTAATTATTTCCTTGAGCGCCTACCCAGATAGACGCTGACCCTCTGCAGCGTGGGTTAGCTAATTGAATGTCACCCAGGGAATCAACTGGAAAATAACTAGCCTGAAGAATTATTTCGTGGCAGTGACTTGCAATGCAAGCGTTTACGGCGACAATGCTCGTGACTAAAAAAGTGACCAGAAGTATTCAATTTGTAATAACCTGGGAGATCCGGAATGAAGAAATTTGTATCCTTGTTGGCTGCGGGGGCAATGGCGTGCGGCATAGCCGCTACCTCTCCTGCGCAAGCCAACGATGATGAGGTTGTGTTTGGCTTCGCAGCCTCGTCATCTGGTTGGATGAAGGCCTACAGCGGCCCTTCTACAGAAGCAGCGCTAATCGCAATTGATGATTGGAACGCCAAGGGCGGCCTTCTCGGCAAGAAAATTAGGGCCGTTCATGCGGACGCCAAAACAGACCGCGTCGAAAGTAAGAAGGCCGGTATATCGGTTCTTAACGAGGGTGCCCAAGCGATCGCGGTAGATTGCGACTACGATTTTGGTGCTCCGGCGGCGTTAGCTGCACAGAACCAGAAGAAGATCTCCATCTTCCTCTGTGCGGAAAGCGTACTCGCTGGCGTGCAGGGCATTGGCAAATACGCTTTCTCGAGTTCAGTGCTCGCTGCGGTGCAGGGTGCAGCCATCGCTGAATGGGGATGGGAGAAGAAAGGTTGGCGTACTGCCTATATCCTTCTTGATGACATAATCGAGTATAATAAAGGTATTTGTTATGGCTTCGATTGGATGTGGCGCGAGAAGCTAGGCGGCGAAATCCTGGGGCATGATGTGTTTCAGAACGACGATCCTACCATCCAACCTCAGATCGATCGTATTAAAGCGCTTCCCAAGGAGCCAGATATAATCGAAATCTGCAGTTACAACCCGGGCGGTGCCAGCGCTATTCGCCAGATCCGCGCTGCCGGCATTAATTCCCCTCTGGGTGGCGGCAGTTCGATGACTGGAGATTATTGGATGGATGCGGTGCCCAATTTGAGTGGTCACTTCGTGCCAGAGCAGGCTTCTATTTATGGAGACGATCCGCGCCAGGCCGTATTGGACTTCAACGAGAAGTTCAAGGCCCGGACTGGTGAATATCCTATCAGCCAGTACACCTATCCCGGCTATGTGGTCTTCGAGATGTGGGCCAAGGCCGTGGAGAAGGCTGGTACGTTTGATTCCGACGCCGTCGTTGAGGCCCTGGAATCCTTCCGTGAAGAGCCGGTACTGGTCGGTACTCGGACCTTCACCAAAACCCTTCACCATCAGGCTCGTGCGCCTTATTTGATCGTCGAGACCACCAACGGTAAACCCGCGGTGGTTGACGACTGGACGATCTCCGAGCCGGTTCCGATGGACGTATTGTTTGGCAAGCGCTACGACTATATCGCGCGCTAACAACCAAAATCGTGACTAAAATTAAGCGCCCCGCCGGCAAAGGCGGGGCGTTTTTTTTACTCCATACCCGGTGAAGGTAGTTGTGGTACGGCGCCTTCCGGCAGCGGTACGCCATGCTCGTTAAGGGTCATGGCAATCATGCTGTAATAGCCTATCAGGCAGGTTAGCTCGACCATTCCGGCATTGCCGATGAGATTGAGTGCAGTCTGGTAGGTCTCGTCGCTGGCATGTCGGTTGTCGAGGATTTCTCTGGTATAGGCATAGAGTGCGGCTTCGTCCGAATTCCTGAAGTTTGGAACATTGCCGACACGGATGGCGTCTATTATTTCATCGGCGAGGCCACCAGTACGCGCTTCCTCTTCGTGGAAATGCCATTCGTAGGAGGAATTCCAATGCTTGGCGGTAGTCAGAACTACAAGCTCGCTGAGGCGTGTCTCAAGGCTGGTATCGTAGCGTAGCAAAACTCCGAGACGTTGCGCCCGGTCGGCAAGCTCCGCGTTATGCATCAACATCATGAAGAGATCGAGCACAGCGCCGCGCTTGCCTGCCTTGATATCGTTGTAAACTTTACGCTGAGTGTCGTCGAGTTCCTCCTCCTTGGGCAGTGGGATGCGGCTCACAACTGTCTCCTTTAGCTCTTGTTGTTTTTGTTGGCCTGGCCTTCGTCCCCGGCAATGGGTGGCACAAACTGGAGATCCAAATCCCAGGGGAAGAAAATCCATGTGTCCTGGCTGACCTCAGTGATATAGCTGTCGACAAGTGGTTTGCCGAGCGGTTTGGCGTAAACGCAAGCGAAGTAGGCGTTGGGTAGCATCTTGCGAACGACGCGGGCAGTTTTGCCGGTATCAACCAAGTCATCGATGATCAGCCAATTAGCACCGTCGCCTTCGATGCCCTTAATCACAGTGACTTCCGATTGGTCTTGATGGTCGTAGGAGGAGACGCAGAGGGTATCAAACAAGCGTATCTCCAATTCGCGTGCAACGATTGCTGCTGGCACGATGCCGCCGCGGGTAATTGCAATAATGCCTTCGAAGGGCGCCATGTCAGCTAGGCGCCAGGCTAGTGCTCGACCATCCCGGTGTAGTTGATCCCACGAGACGGGAAAGCCCTTATTGTACGGTTCCACTATTTCATTCCCCTGAAAATTCTGGCCGCTGGTAGATGCGCGACGGGATCGCAGGACGACAGGTTTAACTCAGGATTGCGATAACAGAAACTACCTGCTTCGCTATAGCCACGAAACATTCATCTCGCACCAGCATTGTTTTTGGTAACAAATAGAAAAAATTGTTTGAATCACAGCTGAATCAATTATTGTGCGGCCGCCTCTTGGAGCTTGACCCAAAATATTTGCCGATTCTTTAGCAAATCTAACCTCTCTTGAGGAGAGCCTTTCCGCCAGTCGGTCATGCCACCGCTGGGAGTATATTGCTAGTCGGTCAGTACCTTTGCTTTCATTCGCGGTAGTAGCCAGAGGGTGACAACCCCAGCACCGGCAAGGATGCTGGCAATCAGAATGGCGATGCTATAATCGCCCTGCCAGTCATAGAGCAGGCCGGCGGCGAGTGGCCCAGCGAGACCGGATATGCCGAAAGCAGTTGCCATGCGGCCATAGATGCGAGGCAGCGCTGCAACCCCGTAATAGCCGGCGACGGTGACTGGATAAGCCGAAGAGCTAGCGCCAAATGCACCCCCAACGACAGCGAGCGCAATAAGACTCGTGGCCGGTGAGGGTGCTACGAACAGTAACAGTAGTGGAATCGCTGTCATCGCGGCGATACCGATCAATACGCGCTTGCCTGTGATCCAGTCACAGATGATCCCGGCTGTAAGGGCGCAGCCGATATAAACGAGGTTAATTAGCATTGGTGCCCAGTAGGCTTGGTCGGCAGGAATGCCGTAATCGATGGCTATGCCGGCCGCATGACCAATTGACATAAGCGCGGCAAAACCGAAAAAAATGAAACTGATCCAGAGCAAGATGAAGGTTTGTGGCTCTCGCGTCAGAATTTGGCCAAACATCCCGCCGCCTTCCTCTGAGCCGGAATGGGCGGGCAGGCGAGCTGTGTACATCAGTACGCCCCCTATACTGCCCACGATAATGAGATACATTGAGGAGAGCAAAAGCACCGCGTGCGGGCCATGCCAATCAATGATCACTTTAAAGATCGGCGGCCAAACCAAGCCACCGCCAGCGAAGGCCGACATATTTAGACTGAGTGCAATTGAGGGACGTACCGGAAGTTTTAGGCTAGCCGCCGTCATGGCGAGGAAATAGCCGACCCCGATGGTGAAGCCGAATAGCACGCCATAACCGACAATCAGACTCCACAGTGCCTCCAAATAACCGGCGATCGCCAATCCTAGGCCGCCCAAGGTGAAAATCACAAAGAGGAGATAGGGGAAGGAGATATTTTTCAGCAGGCTGTGCGAGACGAACATACCGATGGTCATAGTTATAAAACTGATGGAATAGGGCAGGCTAATATCTGATCGATCAGCACCAAGAGCGTCCTCGAGCGGTGCGACTAGCACACTCCAGGCATAGAATTGCCCAATCGAGAAATTGATCAGAATGGCGATCGCCAGAGGGAGAAGAGACATGTAAGTTCTGATGTCGGTGTGTGGGCGATACGATTAAGAGATGTTAAGGCTTTGAAGACGACGGTGGAAACGTTACTTTGCTTGCCAGGTGGTTAATGCAGATGGTTCGAGGACCTATGAGCCCCAAAACAATGCCAAATTCAGTCGAGAGCACACGCGCGTTGCTCAAATGCGGCAAATATTTGTCTGACGAGGGCCTTGGAACTTCGCTTTATCTTAGCCTTAAACTTGGCCGGCCGTTACTGCTCGAGGGGCGGAGTGGCGTCGGTAAGAGTGAGCTCGCCAGCGTGTTAGCTGAACAATTGCAGCGTCCGCTCATACGTCTGCAGTGCCATGAAGGTCTAGATGTGTCCGCGGCGGTGTATGAATGGAACTACGCTCAACAGATGATTGAGATTCGTCTAGAGGAAAGCGCTGAGGGTCGCGGTAAGGACGCCGTCGCGGCGAATATTTTTTCCGAGCGTTTCCTAGTTAAGCGGCCGATTTTGCAGGCTCTAGAGACCAAAGTCGGGAGTGGTGCCCCTGTATTGTTGATTGATGAAATTGACAGAGCAGATGAAGGTTTCGAAGCCTATTTGTTAGAAGTTTTATCCGATTTTCAGGTTAGTGTACCAGAACTTGGTACTTTTCGTGCCGAGGAGCGACCCATCACTATCCTTACTTCCAATCGCACGCGTGAGATACAGGATGCGCTCAAGCGGCGCTGCATATATTACTGGATAGATTACCCGAGCGCCGCGCGCGAGGCGGAGATATTGAAGCTGCACACTCCTGGTATGTCGCGCCGTTTCACAGAAGACCTCGATGCGTTGGTGCAGGAATTGCGTAGCCGGGAGTTTCGAGGAGATCCCTGGGTTACGGCAGAGGCCAAATGGGCTGCTACACTGATGGAAATGGACCGGCAAGAGCTGGACCCCAAACGCACCAGCGCGAAAATTGCTGAAATGGTTAAACGGAATCAGCAGCAAGTATACGATGAGAATAAGCTTGAGGCGTCGCCGTGAACCAGTCACAGAAAGAACATTTGCCGGGGGGCGGGGTATTGGCGCTCAACATCATGCATTTTGCCCGTGTCTTGCGTGCCGCGGGCCTTCCGGTGGGCCCAGGTAAGACCATCGAGGCGGCGGAGGCAGTAGCGGTGGTCGGCCTCGCCTCGCAGGTGGATTTCTATTGGGCGCTACATGCGGTGTTTGTGGAGCGTGCGGCTCAACGTGAAATTTTCGATCAATGTTTTCGTCTATTTTGGCGCAACCCGGAAGACCTCCGCCGTATGATGATGGCGGCTCCCTCCAACGAGTCTCCCAAGGAGTCGGCGGAAAAGATCAGCCGCCGGGTAGCGGATGCGCTTTCTCCCGACGAGATCGACCGGCCTCAAGATGAGAGCGAGGTCGCAATCGAGCTTGACGCTACCCTGACTTATTCCTCCCTTGAGGTATTGCAGGAGACAGATTTTGACAGCATGACCCAAGAGGAAGCGGAGGAGGCAAAGCGAGTCATTTCTGAGATGCGCCTCCCAATCATGGAAATTTCCACGCGGCGCTTTGCCCCTGACCTGCATGGTGCGAAGATCGACATGCGGGCAACGCTTCGTGCTGGCTTACGTACGTCCGGCGCTTTGATGCCTCTCAAATACCGCCGCCGTGTGACACGTCATCCGCCGCTAGTCGTGTTGTGTGACATATCGGGCTCTATGAGTCGCTATTCACGAATGTTTCTTCACTTCGTACATGCCATCACCAATGATCGTGACCGTGTGCATTGTTTTATTTTTGGCACCCGGCTCACCAACATCACCCGTCATTTACAATATCGAGACGTTGACGTCGCGCTTGATCGGGTCGCCAAGGCAGCGATCGATTGGTCTGGTGGCACTCGGATCGGGTCCAGTCTGGAGGATTTCAATCGCTTCTGGTCACGTAGGGTGCTTGGCCAGGGGGCGGTGGTGTTATTGATTACAGACGGACTCGATCGCGGCGATGTGGGCGGATTGGGGAGTGAGATTGAGCGGTTGCATAAATCCTGCCGCCGTCTGATTTGGCTCAACCCGCTGCTTCGCTTTGAGGGCTTCCGTCCGGAGGCACGTGGCGTTAAGGCAATCTTACCCCACGTAGACGATTTTCGAACGGTTCACAGCTTAAACAGCCTGCGCGATATCGGCGAAGCCCTCACTCAAACAGCGCAACCCGAATGGCCGACGATCGAAGCCGCTTAGAGGCCGTGGACGTTGTTGACTGTCTAGCATGCGAGATTAATCTCGCATGCCACAGATTAATGAAAGGATGTAGTAATGAAGCTTGAAGGAAAAGTCGCCATTGTTACTGGCGGGTCGCGTGGCATCGGCGCTTGCATTGCCCGCCGTTATGGTCGGGAAGGTGCTCGTGTGGCTGTGCACTCCCATAAACAAATAGGCAAAGCCGAGGATATAGTAAAAGAAATAGTCAATGCTGGTGGTGAGGCTATGGCATTCCAGTCGGATGTTGCGAATGTAGCAGAATGTGAACGGTTGGCTCAGGAGGTAATCACGGCCTTTGGTACTGTGGATATCCTGGTCAATAACGCTGGCGTCTTTACCCCCGTTTCGATCGAGGACACGACGGAAGAGATATGGGATAGCCAGATCAACATTAATATGAAGGGCAGCTTTTTTATGGCGCGTGCTGTGGTTCCCGCCATGAAGGCCAGCGGTAGCGGTAAAATTATTAACATTACTTCGATCGCTGCTGTTGGCGGTTTTCCCAATTCTGGTGCCTATTGCTCATCCAAGGGCGGTCAATTAAACATGGTGAAAGCGCTTTGCCTTGAGTTAGCCAAGTACGGAATTAACGTAAATTCTCTCGCGCCCGGCAATATCAAAACCGAGATGAATGAGCCGATCCGTGACAACGATGCAGGCTATGATGCGCGTCAGGCATCTCTGACACCAAGTGAGATTGGCCATATGGACCCTGAGCAATTGACTGGCGCTGCGGTGTTCCTTGCTTCATCTGATTCTGATCAAGTCCACGGGGCTAACTTGCTCGTCGATGGCGGCTGGGCGGCTTGGTAGGAGTCGTGTAAATGTCGGGCGACATTCATTATGAGACACACGGGCTGGTCAGGCTGATTACAATTGATCGGGCTGGGGTGATGAACTCACTCGATTTTGAGGCGAATGACCGGCTGACCGAGTTATGGCGTGATTTTGCCGCTGATGACAGGGCTCGCGTGGCTGTCATAACTGGCGCGGGAAATAAGGCATTTTGTGCTGGCGCCGACCTAAAGACATACACCATCGATTATGCTACTCGCCCGGCAACGGAATTTCGCCGGCGTTATACAGATGGTCCCGGGTTCGGGGGCATTACCCGCGGCCTCGATATCGACAAGCCGATTCTTGCGGCGATTAACGGCTACGCCATTTCCGGCGGTCTCGAGCTTGCCGAGGCCTGCGACATTCGTTTTTGTTCGCCCAATGCAGAATTCGCTCATCAAGACATCAATTGGGGCTTTCACCCCTGCGACGGCGGTTGCGTTCGTCTGCCGCAGATCGTCGGGCTCGGCAATGCGATGGAGATGATTCTCTCGGGTGAGCGTATCGATGCGGAACATGCGCTCCGTATCGGGCTGGTGAATCATATTTATCCGCTCGAAGAGTTAGTGCCACGCAGCCTAGAATTTGCTGAAGTGCTTGCAAGCCGTGCCCCGCTAGCGCAGCAATTTGCCAAGGAAATTATGCGCCGTTCCCTCGATATGCCGATGGCTGATGCGCTCAAGCTTGAATCTCGTTCGTTCTATGATCTCGGCCAAACTAAGGATATTGAAGAGGGCACCACCGCCTTTCGTGAGAAGCGCCAGGCGATCTTCAAGGGTAAATAGGATCATGGCCAAGGATGAACCAAAAGAGTTAAGCCAGTTGGGGCAAAAAACCGAGCTTCCGGCATCACCCGAAGATGCGGTGCTCGAAAGTGTGAAAAATCCGCATCCGGATAGCGACTATGTGGTGCGTTTCACCCAGCCAGAATTTACTTCGATTTGCCCGATTACCGGTCAGCCGGATTTTGCCCATTTGGTGATCGATTATGTTCCGGATAGGCTCTTGGTAGAGAGCAAATCATTCAAACTCTACCTCGCTTCGTTCCGCAATCACGGTGCGTTTCACGAGGAATGCACCGTCACTATTGCTAAACGACTAGCAGAAGCGCTGGCCCCGAGGTGGCTCCGCATCGGCGGCTACTGGTTTCCGCGCGGCGGCATGCCAATCGATATCTTCTATCAAACTAACCCGCCGCCGAAGGGCTTGTGGCTGCCGGATCAGGGTGTCACACCCTACCGTGGCAGAGGATAGGAGAAGGCATGATCACACCTTCTTTTTTTGAACTTCTGCGCCCCGCCGTCTTGTTCTGGGTCACGCTTTATATAGGCTTGATCGTGCTGGTGAATTGGCTGTTCACAGTGGTGCCGCTCGTTGATATGGGGGGTGGTGAAATGTGGCCGCCAGTCGCTCTTGTTGTTGGCTTAATTTTTATCGCGCGTGATTTCGCTCAGAGGCTAGTCGGTCATTGGGTGTTGGTCGCCATGCTGATCGCAGCGATCCTCTCCTATTTTTTGGCCAATCCTTTTGTGGCCTATGCTTCGGTCGCAGCATTTGCTATCAGCGAGCTGGCGGATTGGCTGATCTACAGCTTCACCAAACGGCCCCTCGCACAGCGGATACTATTTTCTAGCACCATTGCGACGCCGATCGATAGCGTCGTTTTCCTCGGCATGATCGGTATTTTGTCTTGGCCCGGTGTTCTGGTGATGACGGCAAGCAAGATGGTCGGCGCTTTGGTCGTCTGGTATCTTGTGCGAAACCGGATCGAGCTTGAGCGGACAGCCTAGCTCTTCGGTGTAATCGGATCGAGTGGCACACGTCCAGATAGGTCTATCTCTTCTTCCATCAACGCAGCGGCAATGAGAACCAGCGCATCTTCCCCGGGTGGCCCGACGATTTGTAGGCCTACCGGTAAACCGCTATTGGTAAAGCCGACGGGAGTTGAAATCGCGGGGCATCCGGTCAGCGAGATGACGAAGGTGATGCCAAGCCAGTCAACATAATTTTCGAATTTCCAGCCGTTCACTTCCTCGATATATCGGATGTCGACATCAAAGGGCGGTACGATAACAGTTGGACAAAGCAATAAATCATGGTGTTCGAAGAATTTGGCCATGCGGTGATTGAGCTTGCCACGAGCAATCTCCGCCTTACCGATCTCATCCGACTTTAGCGCCATGCCTTTTTCAATATTCCAGATAATCTCCGGCTTTAGTGCGTCACGCTTGGTGCTCAAGAGGTCGGCCTTCATTGCGGAGAACAAAACCGCGCGGAGCGTTTGAAAGGTATCTATTGCGCCTTTGAAGCTCGGCCCCCCATCCTCGATCTTTATGCCTTGTGCCTCAAAGCGTTGCGCCGCTCGGGAACAAATTTGCGCCACTTCAGAATCAATCGGAAACAGACCGAGATCCGGGCTATAGGCTGCACGAGTAGGTTTGTAGTTTTCTTTTTCGCGCACGGTTTGAGCAAAGGGTATGTCTGGTGCGTCACGGGCAATTGGATCTTCGACGTGGCGGCCCGCCATGGCATCGAGAAAGAGAGCGGTATCAAGCGCATCGCGACCCATGGGTCCGTCGACCATGAGCGTGTCAAAAGGTAGGTCCGCTGGGCCGCGGGCCACGCGCCCAGGGGTGGGTCTGAGTCCTGTGATAGAGCAATAGCTTGCCGGGATGCGTAGACTACCACCGAGGTCCGAACCAGTTGCAAGCCAAACCTGGCCGGTTGCCAACCCCACTGCAGCACCGCCCGAAGAGCCGCCGCATGTCATCGCTGTGTTCCACGGGTTGCGTGTTTTGCCAAAAACTTCGTTGAAAGTGTTGGCGCCGGCGCCAAATTCTGGCGTGTTGCTCTTACCCATAACGATAGCGCCGTTCTCTTCGAGTCGCTCCACCATTATGTCGGAGCGGAGCGGGATATGATCGGAGAAGAGTGGCGAGCCCCAAGTAGTGCGCACGCCTTTGACCGGTACGAGATCCTTTACTGAGATTGGCAAGCCGGCAAGCCAGGCCGCGTCAGTCCGTTTTTCTTTCCCTTGTGCCATGATGCGCTCGGCGTGTTTGCGAGCGCGATCTATACAAAGAGTTGGCATGGCATTTAGCATCCCGTCCGTCGCTTCGATGCGGGCAGCCGAAGCCTCAACCAGCTCAAGCGGTGACACGGTACCTTTCTTGAGAAGCGCTACCGCCTCCGACGCGCTTAGGCGGTAGAGTTCACTTAATTGGTCTTTCATAGCATGATTCCGGGCGTTTTTTTCTCAAATAACTGATAACATAAATCTCTATGAAGCGTCGTCCTTTGATCGACGAAAAGGATATCATCCGATATCAGCGCGACGGTGTAGTGGCGCTGCACGGCCTGTTTTCCCAGCACTGGATTGATTGCCTGCGTGCCGGTGTCGAGACAAATCTGGCGGAGCCCGGCGAGTTCGCGAGAGAGCACGGTGAAGGCCGGGGCAAGTTTTTCGACGATTACTGCAACTGGAAGCGTATTCCCGAATTTCATGAATTTGTGCATGGTTCCTATGCTGCCGAGATTGCTGCTGCTGCTATGGGCTCCCCAATTGCGCAATTTTTTCACGAGCACGTACTGGTTAAGGAACCGGGTACAGTAAAGCGCACTCCTTGGCATCAGGACGCGCCCTATTTCTGCGTTGATGGAGTGCAGACGCTGAGCTTCTGGATACCACTTGACCCGGTGCCGCAACACGTTTGCCCAGAATTTATTGCCGGTTCCCATAACTGGGGAAAACTCTTTTATCCGCGCAGCTTCTTTGATGACACGGATTACAATTATGACGGTGATAATTTCGTGACGATTCCTGACATCGACGCTAGCCGGGATAATTACAATATTCACTCCTGGGCACTCGAACCGGGAGATGCCATTCTCTTTCACTTTCGCACCGTACATGGTGCACCGGCCAATCTTGGTGGAGGTCGTCGGCGTGGCTTCGCACTTCGCTGGCTAGGCGACGATGCCCGTTTTGTCTTACGTCCGGGCTCTACTTCGCCGCCTTATCCTGGCATTGATCAGGTGACTGGCGAACGCATGCGCGAGGACTGGTTTCCCATAATTTGGTGTGTTTCTCCCGGTGTTTAGGCTTGCCTGCTGCGTCGCTCTGGGTAGCATGTTCGGGCGTGATTACGGAGATTCTAGACCATGACAGACGCCGGACGGATGCATCACGATATGGGGGGCCGCGAAGCTGGGCCGATCAACCAGAAACCCCACTCACATCCGGATTGGGAAAAGCGTGTCGATGCCTTGATGATGTTGCTTTCTAACAATAAACGCAGACTTATAAAGGTTGACGAACTCAGACGAGGCATCGAGGAACTCGGCGCGGAAAAATATTCCAAAATGACCTATTACGAGCGCTGGACAGCTTCGATCACTCATAATTTATTGGAAAAAGGTATCATTACTTCAGATGAGCTTGGCCGCAAAATGGCAGAAATCGAACAGGCGGCGCGCTCTGAACGGGGTGCAGGTTAATGGCGCGCTTCTCGCCTGGCGATGGTGTTACTGTTAGATGGTCTTTTCCGCCTGGTCACATCCGTACGCCCTATTATATTCGCGGCAAATCGGGTGAGGTCGCACAGGTCCTCGACTCTTTCGCAAACCCAGAAGAACTTGCCTTTGGGAGAGATGGTCTGCCCAAGCAGCCGCTCTACCGCGTTCGTTTCGCGCAAAACCGAGTGTGGCCACAGTATTCTGGTATGGTCGGTGACACCATTGATGTCGAACTATATGAGCATTGGCTCGAGCGGGAGGGAGCATAATGATCCGCAACGAGAGTAGCGTGCTCGATCATTATCAGGCGATGGAGCTTGCGGTTAGCGCGCTCCTCATTGAGAAGGGCTATTTCACTGAGGAAGACATGGTTGCGGAAATCAATGCCATGGAAAAGCGCACGCCGGAGATCGGTGCGGCAGTAGTTGCGCGCGCTTGGGTCGACGCAGAATTCAAAGAACGACTTATAGAGGACGGCACGGCGGCGTGCGAAAGCATCGGCCTCGATATGGGCCCAACCCGACTGATGGTAGTCGAAAGCACAAACGAGGTGCATAACGTCATCGTGTGTACGCTTTGCTCCTGTTTTCCACGCATGCTGATGGGGATTCCACCAGACTGGTACAAATCAGAAAATTATCGCTCGCGCGTAGTGCGCGAGCCGCGCGCTGTATTAAAGGAATTCGGTACAGTATTACCTGATGGCATCTCTGTCCGGGTGCATGACAATACCGCTGATATGCGTTATCTCGTGTTGCCTCGTCGGCCCGACGGTACTGAAGGTATGAGTCAAGAGGAACTTGCCAAATTGGTCACACGCAATTCCATGATCGGCGTTGCGATTGTTGAAGCCCCATAGAAAGGGCAATGACACCGTTATGCATGATATCGTAATCAAGGGCGCGCAAGTCGCCGACGGGCTGGGTAGCCCCTTATACTCGGCGGATGTCGCGGTTAAGAACGGGCGGATCGCTGAGATCGGCCAGCTTAATGGCGAGGCGTACGAAAGCGTTGATGCCGACGGATTGGTACTCGCGCCGGGCATTGTCGATGTGCACACTCATTACGATGCGCAACTGACCTGGGACTCGAATGCCACCCCGTCGCCGTCGCTCGGTGTTACCACTGTTGTGGTCGGCAATTGTGGTTTTTCCATTGCTCCTTGTCCACCGGACTGCCGTGATTTGATTTCGCGCAATCTCGCTGAGGTCGAGGGGATGTCACTCACTGCGCTTAGGAGCGGCACGAATTGGGGGTTTGAGAGCTTCTCGGAATATATTGACCTGTTGAGACGGAAAGGCGTAACCCCGAATGTTGCCGCCTTTATCGGTCATTCAGCCGTACGCACCACGGTCATGAAAGATGAGGCCTCGGATCGCTCGGCAACGGAGGCTGAAGTGGCTGAAATGCGCGACCTTGTGCGCGATGGTATGGATGCTGGCGCGATCGGTTTTTCGACTTCCACCTCGGTGAATCATCATGGTGATCGCGGTGTGCCGATGCCGTCACGTCTTGCCGACGAGAGTGAGTTGCGGACACTTGTAGGCGTGCTCGGGGAAAAGGGGCGCGGCGTATTTCAGGTCACCGTAGGACCGAACCTAACGACCGAAGTAATGGAATCACTTGCTGCCGAAAACAATTGTCCTGTCTTCCAGACGGCTGCCTTATATAACGATGCTTTTCCCGATCGTGCTCCAAAAATGGTAGCAGATTCGGCTGAGGCGCAAGCCCGCGGAAATCAGCTGTGGGCACAGGTTTCCTGCCAGCCGCTTAGTATGGATTTTGCTTTGCCCGCTGCCTTCCCGATGCAAAGCCTTGATGCCTGGGCACCACTAATTAATGCCGACAATGCAAATTTTGAGCGCAAGATCCGTGAATCCGAGTTTCGCCATCGTTTCCGACATGATCTTGAAACGCCGCAAAAAGGAAAACTCTTCTTCGGTGATTGGTCAACGGTCGAGGTTGCCATGGCGGCGCGTGCGGAGAACCGTGAATTGGAGGGCCTCACGGTTTCGGAGATGGCGGAGCGTCAAGGTAAGGATCCTGTTGATGCCTTTTTTGATCTTTCAGCGGATGAAGGACTGGAAACAATCTACACTGCCGGCTTGATGAACACCAACGAGGATGAAGTCGAAAAACTGATGCGGCAGCCGGGAAGCCTAATTAGTTTGTCTGATGGCGGTGCGCACCTGCGTTATCTATGTGATGCCGGTTATGGTCTGCATCTACTTGGCCATTGGGTGCGTGAAAGAGGCTCGTTCGAACTCACTGATGCAATCCGTCGGCTTACCAGCTTGCCTGCTGATCTCTATCGCATTCGGGAGCGTGGACGCATTGTCTTGGGCGCTTTCGCCGATCTATTTTTATTTGATCCGGCGACAGTAGCACGCGGACCTCTCCGCCGTGCTTTCGATCTGCCAGGCGGTGAAAGTAGGTTTATCCGGGACGGCGCGGGTGTGCATGGTGTTTGGGTCAATGGTCGCTATGTGTTTGACGGCAAAGACTATGTTACTGATGCGCCGACCGGTATGGTGATTGACAGCTTCGCTTCCTGCTGAGTAGGGCATTTCAACTGAGAGACATCGTTGACGGCGATGATTCTAGTCTGTGCTTTCATCAGCATCGACTATGGTGCGGTGCGCTTCCAGCTAGTGGGCTGGCAATTTTCCCGGGACTAAACAACTTCAAATATTACCGGGCAATGCTGGCACTTATGCCTTCATTATCGCCGCCACCACGGCAATCTCTCTTGTGAGCTTGCTTCTTATGTTTATTCTGATGACGGGCGGTTAACAACTAAAGAACAAGACTGGGAGAAACATTCATGTACGACGAAGACGGGTTCATTCACCCCTATGTACCCAACGCAGCGCCAGAGGCGCGCAAGCACTTACTCGCTGAGATCGGGGTTGAAAACGTCACCGACCTTTATGCATCGGTGCCAGAAAACCTGCGTGTAAAAGGCTTCTTAAACCTGCCGAACCCGATGCCGTCGGAACATGATTTACGTAGGCATGTCGACGAAATTCTTGCCAAGAACACTTCTTGCCGTGAACAGCTTAATTTTTGCGGTGCTGGCTGTTGGCAGCATTATGTCCCGGCAATCTGCGACGAGATCACGGGACGTGGCGAATTTCTAACTGCCTATGCTGGCGGCACCTATTCCGACCATGGAAAAAACCAGGCGATCTTTGAGTTTCAAAGCCTGATCGGCGAACTGGTCGGCATGGAGGTCGTAGGAACGCCGGCTTATGACATGGGCGCGGCCGTCAACAGTGCCGTTACCATGGCCTGCCGCATTACTGGGCGGCGCGGTATTCTGCTTTCTGGTGGTCTCAGTGCTGACAAACATTCGCAAATTCGAGGTTTCACCAAACCGGTGGCTGATCTTCAATCAGTGGAAATCGACCCGTCGACCGGTTTGATGGATCTCGACGATCTCAAATCTAAGCTCAATTCTGATGTCGGCGCAGTGTATTTTGAAAACCCTGCTTTTATTGGCCTTATTGAAGACCGGGGCGCGGAGATTGCGGAGCTGGTTCACGCCGCTGGCGCCATGCTGGTGGTCGGCGTTGACCCGATAAGTCTTGGGGTGCTTGCCGCACCTGCGGATTACGATGCCGATATCGTTTGTGGAGATATTCAACCGCTGGGCATACACATGTACGCGGGCGGCGGTTGCGGCGGTTTTATAGCGAGCCGTGACGAGGAGCGTTTTGTCAACGAGTTTCCGATGATCATGGTGAGTATTGCGCCGGCGGCGGGCGAGGGTGAATTTGGCTTCGGTTGGTCGACTATGCAACGTACCTCCTATGACAAGCGCCATGATTCAGAGGATTATGCTGGAACTACTCAATGGTTGTGGGGCATCGGCGCGGCGGTCTACCTATCTCTGCTGGGGCCGCGTGGTATGAGGGAAGTGGGCGAAGGTATTATGCAACGTGCACGATATGCTGCGGAACGTATCGAGGGCCTTGAGGGCGCAAGTGTTCCCCACATGGATGGCCATTTTTTTAAGGAGTTCGTAGTCGATTTTAGTGCCTCGGGAAAGAGTGTTGCTGAAATCAATGCGGCGCTTCTGAAGCGTGATATTTTTGGCGGCAAGGATTTAAGCTCGGATTTTCCACCGCTTGGTCAAGTGGCACTCTTTTGCGTCACTGAAGTGCATAGCAAGCCAGATATAGATAGGTTGGTTAATTGCCTTGGGGAGGCGCTGTCATGAGTGGGCAGAAGAGCGCATTTCGTGCGGCGCGTTGGAATGAGCCGCTGATCACCGAGTTGAGCGAGAGCGGCGCCCGGGGTGTTGTGCCGCCGGCTGTGGACGCGGGCATTGTGGCGGCCGTCGGTGATGTGGCCGCAAAGTTGCCTGCTGGCGCTCGCCGCGCATCAGTACCTGATTTGCCGGAGGTGACGCAGCACCGAGTGCTACGCCATTTCTTAAGGCTTTCGCAGATGACTATGGGCTTCGATGTCACCACAGACATGATGGGCACCTGCACAATGAAATATAGTCCAAAAGTGCATGACCATATAGCCCGCGGAGCGCGCCTCGCTGACCTTCACCCGCTTCAGGCGGAGGAGAGTCTGCAGGGACTTCTTGAGCTGATGCATCGTTTCAATCGTATCATGTGCGAAATCTCAGGTATGGACGAGTTCACCTTTCAACCTGCCTCAGGGGCGCAAGGCATATACACGAATGCTTGTTTAATCCGTGCTTACCATGAGTCGCGCGGCGAACTGGGTCAACGCGACGAGATCATTACCACCTCCTTTTCTCATCCTGCGGATGCGGCGACACCGGCCGTTGCAGGTTTCAAAGTCATTACCCTGATGCCCGGCGATATGGGTTTTGCTGGGATTGATACCTTGAAGGCGGCTATATCTGAACGAACTGCCGGATTGATGCTGACCAACCCAGAGGATACTGGGCAGTACAATCCTCATATTCGCGAATTCGTTGATCTCGTACATGAGGCTGGTGGGCTCTGCGCTTACGATCAGGCCAATGGGAACCCGCTTTTGGGCGTTGTGCGAGCCGCCGACACGGGCTTCGACATGTGCCAGTTCAATCTGCACAAGACCTTCTCGGCACCGCATGGCGCCCTCGGCATGGGATGCGCTGCTGTCGGAGTGAAGGAGCATTTGCGTAAATTTTTGCCGCGTCCCATTGTCACAGATAATGATAAGGGTGGTTATTCTCTAGATTACGACCCGGGTGACGGCATCGACCGCATTCGCGCGTTTATTGGCAACGTTCATGCGGTGCTTAAGGCTTATTCCTGGGTAATGAGCCTGGGCGCTGAGGGTTTGCGCGCGGTGGCGGAGACAGCAGTGCTAAATAATAATTACATGATCAGCAAAATGAGAAACGTCCCTGGTGTTACCATCCCATGGCCGGCGAATAATTATCCCAAACTCGAACAGGTTCGTTATAGCTTTGAGAAAATGTCCGAGGAAACCGGTGTCACGAGCCATGACGTGATCGACCGCATGGTGGATTTCGGCGTACAGCACTGCATGCCGAGCCATGTGCCGATGCTGGTGCCAGAACCATTCACTGTAGAACCGGGCGAATCACTGACCATTGAGGAGATGGATCATATGTTGAATGCGATTAAATCCATCGCTGAAGAAGCTTATGAAAACGCTGAAAAGGCGCAGGGCGGACCATATAACGCGGCAACGACCAAGATCGATAATGATGTACCTGAAGACCCTGACTGTTGGGCATTCACCTATCGCGGTTATCAGCGCAAGAAGGAAATGTGGACTTCAGATCAGCGGCGTAAGATTGAGCATCACCAGGGGGGATATTGATACCTGACTATGGCGGCCTTCCGTCTTGGAATGATCGTCAATCCTATTGCCGGGATGGGCGGTGCGGTTGGCCTAAAGGGCAGCGATACGCCCGAGATAGTCGCCCGCGCCCGGGAATTGGGTGCAACACCCAAATCTCCGCTTCGTGCCGGCGAAGCTCTCGCTGCTATTGCTGCCGGCAATGCAGATATCGAGATCGTTGCAGCACCTGGCGAGATGGGTGAAGCGGAAGCACGTGCCGCAGGATTTGAGCCACGGATTGTAGGTGGCAGAACGGGCATAGACACAAATGCCGAAGACAGCGTGCGCATAGCTCTAGAGATGGCGAACCTCCCAGTTGATCTTCTATTGTTTGCTGGCGGAGACGGTACGGCGCGCGATATGGTGCGCGCCATCGGCGATTGCATCCCCGTTGTTGGCATTCCGTCCGGGGTAAAAATGCACTCCGCCATTTATGCCACTAACCCGCGCACGGCGGCACGCATGGTGCTGCGTTATCGGCAGGGCGGCGTGCCTGTGCGCGAGCTCGAAGTAATGGATATCGACGAGGCGGCGTTCCGTGAAGGCGCGGTATCGGCCAAACTTTATGGATATCTCAAAGTACCGCTTTTGCCTGACTTGATTCAGGGTACCAAGGTCAGTGGGGTGAGCAGTGATCGTACAGCGCTCAAGGGTATTGCTGCTCGCATTGTAGAGAAGATGATGCCAGGTCGGCTTTACATTCTTGGGCCTGGAACCACCATGCGTGCGGTTGCAGATCGGCTCGGTATTAAGAAGACCTTGCTTGGCGTCGACCTCATTCGTGACGGCACACCTATCGTACTGGACGCTAGCGAGAAGCAAATTCTGGCTGTACTCGATGGTGGCGCGACAATCGCGGTGACTCCAATCGGTGGACAAGGACATGTTTTTGGACGTGGCAACCAGCAGATCAGCGCGCGTGTGATTTCGCGTGTCGGAATCGAGCACATCACCGTTGCGGCGACAGTGGAGAAAATCGCATCACTCCGTGATAATCTTCTCCGTGTGGATACCGGTGACGCAGACCTTGATTCTAATCTGTGCGGTTGGCGACGCGTAATTACCGGTTACAAGACAGACGCGGTATGCAGGGTGTCGTTTTGACGGAACATAGGGCAACCAAATTTCCCACTGGCGGTGGCGCGCTGGCTGTTGAGGATTTGCACAAGAGCTTCGGTGCATTAGAGGTTCTGAAGGGCGTTTCTGCTACCGCTGGTGAGGGGGATGTGCTCTCTATCATCGGTGCCAGCGGTTCAGGCAAGAGCACTATGCTGCGTTGTATCAATCTGTTGGAAACCCCAAATGCTGGACGTATTTGGGTCGGTGGTGAACTGATTCGCATGAAACGTAAGCGCCAATGGTTGGTGCCAGACAGCCAACGCCAGGTCGATCGCATTCGCTCCACCATCGGTATGGTGTTCCAGAATTTCAATCTCTGGACCCATATGACCGTGATGCAAAACTTGACTGAGGCACCAATCCAAGTGTTGCAGCTTTCCAAGGCAGAAGCTCGGGAGCGGGCAGAGGCGTTGCTCGAACGCGTCGGACTCACAGATAAACGAGAGCATTACCCGGCGCACCTTTCTGGTGGACAACAGCAGCGTGCCGCGATTGCCCGAGCACTTGCTATGGAACCCCAATTGATGCTGTTTGATGAACCAACATCTGCGCTCGATCCGGAATTGGTCGGTGAAGTTCTGAAAGTGATTCGAGATATTGCTGAAGAGGGTCGGACGATGGTGATGGTTACTCACGAGATGGCCTTCGCCCGAGAGGTCTCGTCTAAGACGATTTTCCTTCATGACGGGCTTGTAGAGGAGGTTGGGCCGCCAGAGCAGGTGTTTGGTGACCCAAGCTCGGAACGTTGTCAAAAGTTTCTCGCTGCCGGAGAGTTTTAATTTTTTGGGGCCTTGACCCAGTCCACTGGAAGTCGGAACCTACCTCCTGAATTAATTCTGGGAGATAAAACAATGAATATTAGAACGTTATTTGCGAGCTTTATCGTCGCAGTCGCTCTTATGTTTTCTGCGAGCAGCGCTGATGCTAAGGATTGGGGCAATCTTCGGGTGGGTGTTGAAGGCGCTTATCCGCCCTTTAGTTGGATGGAGCCGGACGGTACGCTCAAGGGCTTCGATATTGATATTGCGCTTGCCATTTGTGCCGAAATGAACGCCGAATGCGAGCTTGTGCCTCAGGATTGGGACGGCATCATTCCGGCGCTGCTGGCCAATAAATATGATGCGATCATCGCTTCGATGTCTATCACCGAGGAGCGTAAAAAGAAGGTTTCTTTCAGTAATAAATATTATTCGACACCGGCAAAATTCGTACGAAAAATGGGTTCGGGCATTGAGATTAACGAATCTGGTCTGAGCGGAAAGTCTGTTGGTGTGCAGCGCGCCACGATCCATGAGAACTTTCTCAAGGACAATTATGGCAGCATCGTCGATATCAAGAGTTACGGCACCCAGGATGAAGCGTATCTAGACTTTACTGCAGGACGCATTGATCTTCTGCTTGCCGACAGTGTCGCGCTCGATGATGGATTTCTTAAGACTGACGCTGGTAAGGACGCCGAATTCGTTGGCCCCGATTTTGCTGATCCGAAATGGTTCGGTGAGGGCGCTGGCATCGCCATCCGCAAAGACGATATGGATCTTCAAAAACTGCTCAATGACGCTATTACCGCGATCCGTGCTAATGGCACCTATAAGAAAATTAACGATAAATATTTTGAATTCGACGTCTATGGTGGGTAACGCGCCTGGACTCTAAGACGAAGCGTCCGAGGGTCTGACCGGCCCAGGACGCTTCTTTTTTTGGGAGACTGCGCGAGTGCTAGACCTGCACGGTTATTGGCCGCTGCTTGTGGACGGAGCCTGGTTGACCTTGAAGGTTGCTCTGGCGTCAGTTGTGCTCGGCCTGGTTTTTGGCCTGCTGGGTGCCACTGCCAAGTTGTCGCGCTCCATCATCCTGCGCGGTATCGCGACAGGCTATACGGCCGTTGTCCGGGGTCTTCCTGAACTCTTGTTGCTGCTTATCATTTTCTATGGCGGTACACTTTTAGTGCAGGATGTTTGGAGCGGTCTTGGTGGTGAATCCTATATTGATATCCCGCCCTTCGTAGCCGGCACCTTTACGCTTGCTTTCGTATTTGGCGCCTATGCAACGGAAGTCTTCCGCGGTGCCATTATGGCGGTTCCGAAAGGGCAGGTGGAGGCAGCCTATGCTGTAGGCATGGGGCGGTTTCAGGTATTCCGTCGAGTGTTGTTGCCGCAGGTCTGGCGCTTTGCGCTGCCCGGCCTCGGTAATCTCTGGCTCGTTTTGCTTAAGGACACGTCTCTAATCTCGGTCGTTAATCTTAACGAGTTGATGTACAACTCGCGCGCCGCGGCAGGGAAGACACATGAGCCGTTTACATTTTTCTTCATCGCAGGGTTGATCTACCTAGCCTTCACCATCGTCTCGATGATGGTGTTGCAATATTCTGAGCGTCGCGCTCGGCGCGGAGTCAGGGCGATGTAGGCGATGGATTTCCAATTGATGATTGATAGCATACCGGAGCTCCTGGAAGGTCTCGCGGTTACGGCACAGTTGGTCGCTTTTGCTCTCGCGTTAGGTTTTTGCTTGGCAATTCCGCTTGCTCTCTTACGTACGTCGAGGCATTTGGCACTATGGATGCCGGTCTACATTTTCATTTTCGTCTTTCGCGGTACGCCGCTTCTAGTTCAGATCTTCATCGTCTATTACGGCCTTGGTCAGTCCGAAGCGGTGCGGGAAAGTTTCCTCTGGCCATTCTTCAAGGAGGCTTATTGGTGCGCAATCTTTACCTTCACGCTCAATACATCAGCCTATACAGCTGAGATTTTGCGCGGCGCCATTCAGGCCGTGCCCTATGGCGAGATTGAGGCGGCGCGGGCAATCGGCATGGGTCGTTTGCTAGTGCTTCGGCGCATCGTTGTGCCACGCGCTTTTCGGCTGGCGCTTCCAGCCTATGGCAATGAAATTATCCTAATGCTCAAGGGAAGCGCGCTTGCTAGCACCATCACACTTCTTGATCTCACCGGCGTAGCGCGTGTTATCGTTTCGCGCACTTTTGCGCCTTATGAACTTTTTCTTATGGCTGCGTTGATGTATCTCATATTGACCCTGATTATCGTGCGCGCCCTAAAATATGCTGAATGGCGATTAAGTCCGCATCTTCGACCGCCGTCGCAAAACGTGTAAATAGACGATTCTTTTTAGATATTCCGGGTAATGATATAGGTGGCATTGCCATGAGCCGATTTGCGATCATCGTCGAATTCGACCTACTCGAAGGCAGTTTCGATCTTTTCCATCAAGAGGCCATGAAAAATGCCGGTGCTTCGAAAAGTGAAGAACCGGGTTGTCAGGTTTTTGACGTGCTCATCCCCAACAAGGAAAAAAATCGCATCGTTCTTTATGAGGTCTATGATAGCGAGGCAGCTTTCCAAGAACATCTCATGACGAGACATTTCAAAGATTTTAGCAACCGGGTGAGCGGCCTTGTAAGGGATCGAAAGCTAAACAAATTTGGGGTTAGCAACACCACTTGATCATGGTCAAGCATCATTGAAAAAGAAACGACAATGGTCGGATCAGCATTTGAGGGGTTGGCCACCAGGATTCGTTTGAAAGTGCCGCATTCCTTATCAAAGGTAGTGCTGTGGGAATCAGAAAAACACTCAAGGCAGCGGGTTAAGATTCAATGCTTATCGATATGGGTTATGGCGACTTCAATCTTAGTAATGCTTGTGCTCTGTGCAGATAAATGACCTGTCAGCATCAGCGTTTCTGATCTTTTCGCCACCTTTGATATGAGATCCGACAAAGACTACCTTCTGATCAATTATGACATCTTGGAATATGTTGGCTGGCAGGCGAAAATGACATTGATCAAATTCAATTTCACGCCCAACTGCCGTGATGATGCCTAGGAACGTAGGAGTTTGCCTTGTCACAAATGAATACCAATAGCCTACGTTTTCCCCCATCTGTTTTGCCGCCTGAGACAGAGAATCTGCGCGCCGATGTTCGTAGCTTCTTGAGCGATGCTGCAACTGCTGATGCATGGAAGTCGAACAGCGATTTCGGCACCGGTTTCTCACCTGAATTTAGCCGCAAACTTGCAGAGCGTGGCTGGATTGGCATGACTTGGCCTCGGGACTATGGCGGCAGTGAGCGCTCCAATCTTGAACGTTATGTTGTCACTGAAGAACTGCTCGCTGCTGGCGCACCGGTCTTTGCTCATTGGATCGCAGACCGCCAGAGTGGCCCCCTCCTGCTGCGATACGGTTCCGAAGCGCAGCGTCGGGAGATTTTGCCGCGCATTACGGCCGGCGAATGTTTTTTTTCTATAGGTATGAGCGAACCGGATTCAGGCTCTGACCTAGCCTCCGTCCGCACAAAAGCTGAGCGCGTGACCGCAGGTTGGCTGCTGAACGGCGCCAAGGTTTGGACTAGTAATGCTCATGTTAACCATTGCATGATTACATTAGCTCGAACCGGCGAGGCGGGAGGCGATCGCCATGGCGGCCTCAGTCAATTTCTCATCGATCTTGTGCATGACGACATCGAGATCAACCCAATTGTCAACATGTTGGGCGCCCATGAGTTTAACGAGGTGGTGCTCGACGAAGTGACGATACCGGCGGATCGGTTGATCGGCAAGGAGGGTGAAGGCTGGCAGCAGGTAACAAGCGAACTTGCTTATGAGCGGAGTGGTCCGGAGCGTTTCCTAAGTAATTTTCACGTCTTTCGCGCATTGATCGATGCTGTTGGGTCAGAGCCGAACGTGCAGCAAGAGGAAGCGCTTGGTCGCCTTGCGGGCCGAGCATGGACTCTGCGATGCATGTCACTTTCGGTAGCTGCTATGCTTGAGGCCGGGGAATCACCCGATATAGAGGCGGCAATCGTTAAGGAGCTAGGTAACCGTTTTGAACGCGAAATAGTTGAGACAGCACGACAGATTTGTCCAATCGAACCGGTTTTTGAGATTGGTAACAATCAAGCGGACTTCGCCGGATTAATGGGAGAAGCCATTCTGCGCCAGCCTTCATTTACCTTGCGCGGCGGCACGACGGAGATTATGCGCTCGATTATCTCACGGGGCTTGGGCCTAAGATGAGTGGTGAACTGGACCTTATAAATCAATCAGCCGAGCGGCTCTTTGCTGATCATGTGGACGCCGAACTGCACGATGCGGTTGCTGCGGGGGAGTGGCCAGCGGAACTTTGGGATGCAATCACAGCGGTCGGTTTTGAACGTGCAGAGATGACGGTTCATGGCGTGGCTCTCGCGCGCATGACGGGTCGTTTCGTTGCACCTATTCCGCTCGCAGAAACCATTCTCACCGCTTCTGTACTCAAAGAGGCTGGTCTGGAAGTGCCGAGTGGCCCGATGACAACATCTTTTGGAGAGTTACAGCGTGTACCATGGGCGCGACATGCATCCTGTATCGCCACAATTAATGACATTGGTGTGCTCGCGGTGTTCGAAGGAGCTAAATTGGAATGTTCGCCGGGATGTAATCTCGCCGGCGAGCCGCGAGATACTATAATCCTTGGTAGTGCGAAGCCTATCGCTCGGATAGATGGTTTCTCGGCGGATAGTTTTCTTGAGAGAGGCGCACTTCTTAGAGCAGCACAGATTAGCGGCGCGCTCGAGACGGTGCTTGCCAGGACGGTGCAATATGCGGGAGAGCGTAAACAGTTTGGTCGACCCATTGCCAAATTCCAGGCAATTCAGCATCACTTGGCAAATCTAGCCGGCTATACCGCGATGGTTTGTGCGGCCGTAGATGCAGCTGCCGCAGCACCGGATTTATTTTCTATTGCTTCTGCCAAGTCCTGCGCCAGCGAGGCCGCCGGCGAAGCAGCGGCTATCGCTCATCAAGTACATGGTGCTATCGGATTTACCCAGGAGCATGATCTCCATCGTCTAACCAAGTCGCTCTGGTCTTGGCGTGAAGAGTTCGGCAGCGAGTCTTATTGGAATGCACGTATTGGCGCAATTGCTGCCTCGGCCGGTGGTAAGGAATTATGGCCGAATCTTGTGGCGCGGAGTGGCTGAGAGTTAGTGACCGATCTTGACCCTCTACTTGCACCTAGTGCGGTTGCTGTTATTGGCGCCTCTCCGGACCCCAAGAAAATTCGCGGTCGCCTTGTTACCGCATTGAAAGCCAGCGGCCGGTCCCGGCCGATTTATCCGGTCAATCCGGCGCATAAGAGCATTCAAGGTCTCCGTACCTACGGTGCGATCGGTGAAATCGGCCGCCCAGTTGATCTTGCTTTAATTGCTATTCCCGCCAGCAAAATTGCTAGTGCACTTGAAGAGTGCGCTGATGCCGGGGTCAAGAGTGTGGTCATTTATAGTTCTGGTTTTGCTGAGAGTGGTGGTGCTTCAGTAGAACGCCAGGCCCGTATTCGAGAAATTGCCAGGGCGCGGGGACTGCTCGTTTGTGGCCCCAATTCGGTCGGGTTTCTCAACCAAACATCCGGCATAAATGCGAGCTTTAGTCCGAGTGCAAATATTGGAGTGAAGGGATATGGCGTTGGGCGTCGTACCGCCATCATCTCGCAAAGCGGTGGCCTTGGGTTCGCTCTTTATAACCGCGGCGTGCGGCGCGGTATGCATTTTAGCCATGTAATCAGCAGCGGTAACGAAGCAAATTTGAGCGCACTCGACTATACCGAATACCTACTAGAGGCAGATGAGGTTGGCGCAATTATTATATTGCTTGAGCAGGTGCGTGGCGGAGGGCGGTTTTTGGATGTGGCCGCGCGCGCGGCCGCGTTGCGCAAGCCGTTGATTGTCGCCAAATTCGGCCAATCGAAAGCGGCGCGGCGTAGCGCGCTCTCGCATACTGGCAGCATGACCGGTGCCGAATTCGCCTATGATGCAGTATTCCGCCATGCTGGGGTAGTCCGAGCGGAAGATCAGGACGAACTCCTGGATGTCGCCGCTGCTTTCACTTTGTGTCCGCTGCCTAAGGGACGAAATATTGGCATCGTGACAATCTCGGGCGGCGTCGGCGTATGGTTAGCGGATGCCTGTGAACGGCGCGGTTTGTCGGTGCCGGAACTTAGTAACGCTTGTCAGGAGGAGTTGCGCGGCTTCATACCCAATTATGGTGGGGTTTCCAATCCTGTGGATATTACGGCCCAGGCGCTTGAATTGGGCGGCAATATTCGGGCTATCGAGCGTCTTTATGCCGAGCCTGGTATCGACAGCGTGGTGGCGGTCGCCTTCACTGCGGAGCACGGTGCGGTTACTGCAGACAAAAAGAGCCTCGCGCATTTGCAACAGCGAGGAGAAAAACCGCTCGTCTATTGCTCCTACGCTGTGCCACATGCAGAAGTGCTGGACAACCTTTCGAAGATAGGCCTGCCCTGTTACACCTCGGTGCAGGGTTGCGCCCGCGGACTACAGGTCCTGGCCGATTATGCCGATCATCTGAAGCTGCGTAATGCAGATGTATTGCCAAGGCCGGCGAAGACCCCGCCTTTGCCTAAGTTGGAGGCTGTGCTGATTGAGCACGCCGCCACACCCTATCTTATGGCGCTCAATATACCTATACCAGAGTCACGCCTAGTAAAGACGGCTGCCGATGCTGTTGCCGCGGCTGCAGAAATTGGAGGACAGGTTGCGCTCAAGGTGCAGTCGCCGCAAGTGACCCACAAGTCTGAAGTTGGTGGCGTGATTTTGGAAGTGATTGGTGCATCAAATGTACGCCAAGCCTTCGATCAAGTGACGAGGCTGCCGAGGGACATCGTGCTCGATGGAGTTTTGGTGCAGCAGATGGCACCGAAGGGTATTGAGATGATTGCTGGTGTGGCATGGGATGAGACATTCGGACCGCTGATCATGGTCGGTTTTGGTGGTAATGAGGCAGAAATCCTCAACGATACGGCCTGGGCGCCTGCGCCCTTTGGCGAGGCGCGGGCCGAAGTACTTATCCGCTCGCTGCGGGCCGCCGCCCGGCTCTATGGCAACGCTCAGACCCAGCCTGCCGATATTGCCGCGCTGGCCAGTCTTCTTGCACGACTCAGCTTGTTTGCCGTTGACAATCGAGATCACATTCAGGAACTCGACCTTAACCCGGTGGTGCTTTATGAGAAAGGTGCAGGGCTGATAGCGCTAGACGCGCTCATCGTTACACGCAAGAACTAAGGGGATTAGACTTTTATGTCTGACGATATTTTATTTGATGTGGCGTCGCGCGTTGCCACCATCACTCTGAACCGACCCAAGCGTCGGAATGCCTTCACGCTTGCTATGATAGATTCTTGGGCTGATCGGCTAGAGGAATGTGCTGCGCGTAAGGATGTTCATGCTGTACTCGTCACCGGTTCGGGCAAAGCATTTTGCTCCGGCGGCGATATAGATGAATTGATGAAGCAGGGTCAGGAGAGTGGTCCCCAAGAACGTAAGGAGGAACTCACAAACCATGTCCACCGAATTCCCCGCCTGCTGGATCAAATCGACAAACCAATAATCGCCGCAATTAATGGCGCTGCTACCGGTGCGGGCATGGATTTAGCGCTTATGTGCGATCTCCGCTATGCCGGAAAATCGGCCAAATTCGCTGAAACCTACGTCAAACTTGCCTTGATGCCAGGTGCCGGTGGGGCGCATTTTTTGCCCCGCTTGGTGGGCCGTGCCCGGGCACTCGAAATGCTGTGGACCGGTGATTTTATTGACGCCGCAGAGGCGGAGCGTATTGGCCTGGTCAACAAAACTCTTCCAGATGATGCATTGATGGCGCATGCGCACGGAATCGCGGAGCGCCTTGCTGATGGGCCGAAACAATCGATCCGTGCCATCAAGCGCGCCGTTCGTGCCGGCGAGAACTGTGATATTTCGGCTAGCCTCGACATCAGCTCTTCGGGGTACGGCATTCTGGCAATGGACGCAGATCATTTCGAGGCGGTCGATGCCTTTCTCGAAAAGCGTCCGCCAAAATTTAAATGAGGAAGAGATGATGAAATATTCCCGCAACATGAATCATGTTGGTCTCTCAGTCACTGATATTGATGCAGCGGCCGACTGGTATGTCGAAACATTTGGCTGCACGGTCCTCATGGCGCCGATTGCGGCGGAGGAAGATGGGAGCTATTTTGCCGAGATTGTTGCCGATATATTCGCTCCCGGCTTTAAGTTGATGAAGCTCGCCCATCTAGCTACCGGCGATGGCGTCGGTATCGAACTGTTCGAATTCACTAATCCCAAGGCTGAACGCCGCGAAGATAATTTTGAATATTGGAAGAGCGGCATATTTCATATTTGCCTTACTGACCCAAATATCGAGGCGCTGGCCAAACGCATCGATGAAACGGGCGGCAGGCAGAGATCTAAGGTATGGAAACTGTTCGACGATAAGCCCTACAAGGTATGTTACTGCGAAGATCCGTGGGGAAATATCGTTGAGTTGAGTTCGCATAGCTATGTGCAGACCTGGTCGAACTATGACAGACCGCACCAGCCATGAGAGGGAGATAATGCAAACGGAGGCCAACGGTATAACCTTTAATTGCTGTATAGAAGGACCGGAGGGCGCGCCCTGGGTAATGCTGAGCAATTCGCTGGCAACGAACCTTTCTATGTGGGACGGTCAGGCTACTGTGCTGGCTGAACGCTACCAGGTGCTGCGATATGATCAGCGCGGCCACGGACAAAGCGACGCGCCGATGGGTAATTATGATTTTGACCTGCTCGCTGACGATGCCGTCGCTTTGATGCAGGCTCATGGTATCGAGGCTTGTCACTTCGTCGGTCTTTCTATGGGAGGGATGACCGCTATGGGACTCGGCCTCAATCATCCGGAGCGTCTCCTTAGCATCACCATTGCCAATTCTCGAGCCGATGTAACGCCGAATTTCCAAGGTGTGTTCGACGAGCGTATCGCCATTGCACTGAATGAAGGCATGGAAGCGCTTGTTTCATCGACCATCGAGCGTTGGTTCACCGAGGAGTTGAGGGAGAGCGCGCCCGCCTTTCTTGATGATGTAAGAGAGATGGTGCGTGGTACACCGCCGGTTGGCTACGCCGGTTGTGCTCGAGCAGTCCAGAATGTCGATTATTTGTCTCGCCTTGTCGCCGTTGACAAGCCGGTGTTGCTGATTGCCGGCAGCCAAGATATAGCCACTCCCCCGGAATGCATGCGGGATATTCAAACGGCCGTGTCGGGTGCACGGTATATTGAGCTTGATCCGGCATCACATCTTTCAAATCTCGAGCAACCCGAGGCTTTCACCACAGCGTTGAGCGATTTTCTGTTGGCACAGGGCTGACGATATGGGTGAGGCGCTTACCTTAGCTGCCATCGAGGCAGCGCGTGACAAGATTGGTGACAAGGTGGTGGCAACACCGACGCATCATTGGAAGGGCCCCCTACTAAATGCGCGTCTTGGTGGTGAGACAGAAGTATTGCTCAAACTTGAACTCTTTCAACGAACCGGCACATTCAAGGCACGAGGCGCGTTGTTTAATGTACTCAGCTTGTCTGAGACTGAACTTGCCATGGGCATCACTGCCGTGAGTGCAGGTAATCACGCTATTGCAGCTGCCTTTGCCGCAAATATAGCGGGCGCTGGTGCCAAGGTAGTGATGATGCAAGGTGCCAATCCTTTCCGCATTGCGCAATGCGAGGCTCATGGCGCTGAGATCATCTTCGCCGATGACGTTCACCAGGCTTTCGAGATGGTTGATCGCATTAAGGAAGAGGAGGGGCGGATTTTTATTCACCCCTTCGAGGGTGAGCGGACGGCTCTTGGAACGGCCACCCTCGGTCTTGAATTCGCTTGCCAGGCTCCCGGACTTGATGCGCTCATCATCCCCATTGGCGGAGGTGGGTTATGTGCTGGCGTTTCGAGTGCATTTAAGCTTGTACAGCCTGACTGCAAGGTATACGGCGTCGAACCGAAGGGGGCTGACAGCATGCTGCGTAGCTTTGAAACCGGGTCGCCGCAGACTATCGATAAGGTACGCACCATAGCAGATAGCCTTGGCGCACCGTATGCGCTGCCTTATTCCTTCAAACTCTGCCGAGATAATGTCGATGACATCGTGCTGGTAAGCGACGAAGAACTGCGCCGTGCCATGGGTTTACTGTTTCTCGAAATGAAGGTCGCGGTTGAGCCGGCGGGTGCTGCGGCGACTGCGGCCCTGCTCGGTCCCTTGCGCGAGCGGATTCTAGGAAAACGTGTCGGTGTTATCGTCTGCGGCGCCAATACGGATATCGCAACGTTTCAGGCCCAAGCACTTTTCCACTAATCACCAATCGTTTCGCAGCTCGCGCAATTTGAGAAAGACCGTTTTTGCATCGAGCTCCCTGGGCAGGTCCGAGAAGTTTTCGCGTAAGCGAGCTATCACGGACGGGTTATGCAGGCGGAAGAAGGTGTTAACTTCTTTTTCGAGTGCAAGTGTCGTGATCAACGGGTTTTCTGGGTTTTGGTCTGCGACGCTGCCTAGCAGTTTTTTGGCTGCTGCATTGTCAGGTTCTCGGTCGAGAGTAAATTCGAGGTTGTTGGCTATGTAATCATGGCCAGGATAGACCAGAGTGTCATCCGCGAGCCTAGCCAGTTGGCCACTGAAGGTTTGGTAAAGCTCCGCAGGGTGGCCTCCGGAATGGCAATTTCCGGCACCGGCATTGAACAGCGTGTCACCGCAAAATATTGCCGGTTGATCGGTGTGCGATAAGAGACAGACGTGGCTCATGGTGTGCCCCGGCGTGTCGAGAGATTCGAGTTCGACCATGTTGCCCACCCGGATTACATCTCCGGCGCCTAGGCCCCGATCAATACCAGGGATGCTGTGCTTGGCATTGGCATGTGCGAGGAGCTTGGCACCCGTGGCAGCAATGACCGCTTTGTTGCCACCTGTATGATCGCCATGCTCGTGGGTGTTCAGCACTTGAGTTATCTCCCAGCCCTTGTCTTTGGCTTTGCTCAAGCATTTCTCGTGATCGAGTGGATCGATTGCCAAGGTCTCACCGGTTTCTGGGCAAGCGATGAGGTAGTTAAAATTGCGGTAAGTGTTTGCGGTCCAGATTTGTTCAACAATCATGACAAGCTCCATTAACGCCCGTGAAAATCGGGTTTACGTTTCTCCATGAAGGCACGACGACCTTCAGCGTAATCCTCGCTCGCAAAACATTTTTCCACCAGACTTTCGCACATCTCATGGTCGAGATCCGCGCGGGTGCGGGTGATTTCCTCTACCGATCGCTTGGCAGTTATCATGCTTAGTGGCGCGTTTTCGGCGATACGAAGGCAATAATCGGCAACATAGTTTTCCAACTCATCTTCGCCAACTATACGGTTTATCAAACCCATTGTGGCGGCCTCGTCGCTATCAAACTGACGCGCCGTAATGAGAATTTCCTTAGCGAATGATGGGCCGACCAACGAGACGAGAGGTTGGAGTGATTTCACTCTATAACCTATGCCGAGCTTGGCTGCCGGAATGGCGAAGCGTGAGTTTTGGGTTGCAATTCTCATATCGCATGAGATAGCGACAGCCAAACCACCACCCATGCAATAGCCTCGGATCATGGCGATGGTTGGTCGGCTGGCGGCGTTTAGACGATCGCTAGCGTCTTGGACCATTTCGTCATAGCGGGTAACAGCGTCCGTACTTGCGCGACTTTCCTTAAACTCAGAAATGTCGGCACCCGAAATAAAAGCTTTTCCGCCCGCACCCTTAAGCACGATCACGCGGATATTCTCGTCTGCTTCGAAATCGTCAAGTATTTTTGGAATTGCCTGCCACATGCTGACCGAGAGGGCATTGTGCCGATCTGGATTGTTGAAGATCATCCAACCCACGGCGCCATCTTTCTGGGCAATCATCTTGTCCCCATAAGTCACTTTTTTTGATTTAGACAATGCCTCGCTCCCTGAGGTTGGAGATTCTATCCGGACTTATGCCGAGCTCATCTAATATTTCGTTAGTGTGTTGGCCAAGCTCTGGGGTTGCTGTATGGATGCGGGATGGCGTGCGGCTTAGCGCTGCAGCTTGGCCGACGATCTCTATATCACCGAGGGTCTGATGTACTACCGGGGTAGCGATTCCTAGGTGCTTTACCTGCGGATCGTCGAACATCTCGGCGATATTATAGATCGGTCCGCAGGGCACGCCGGCATTGTTGAGAGCGTCTACCCACTCGGCGCTGGTCTTTTGCCGAATTAACTCGCAAAGCTTGTGGTTCAGCTTATCCCTGTTATCCGAGCGCGCCTCGCCGGTAGCGTAATCGGGGTGGTTAATCAATTCCTCGGCGTCCAGTGCTCGACACAGGCGCTCATAGATCTGGCCACCCGACGTGGCGATATTGATGTGACCGTCGGCAGTGGGATAGACGCCAGTTGGAATGCTGGTCGGGTGATTGTTACCAGCTTGGGAAGCCACATCATTATCCAGCAACCAGCGTGCCGCCTGAAAATCGAGCATGGCGATTTGCGCCTGGAGGAGGGAGGACTGTACCCATTGTCCCTGGCCCGAAACTTCGCGCTCTAACAGCGCAACGAGGATACCAATGGCGCAATACATCCCGGCGCTTAAATCGGCGATGGGAATACCGGCGCGCACCGGTCCTTGGCCCGGTAGACCAGTAATCGACATCAGTCCGCCCATGCCTTGGGCAATCTGGTCGAAGCCCGGGCGCTTTTCATAGGGGCCGTTCTGACCGAAGCCAGAAATGCTGGCGTAGACCAGCCGAGGGTTGGACTCGCGAAGTGTCTCATAGTTGATGCCAAGTCGGTGCTTGACGTCTGGGCGGTAGTTTTCGATGACGACGTCTGATTTATCCGCGAGGCGCTTGAAAAGAGCGAGGCCGTCTGGCTCTTTCAGGTTGAGTGTGAGGCTGCGCTTGTTGCGGTGCAGATTTTGAAAATCTGGCCCATGGCGAGCTTTTACTGGGTCCGCCGTGCTTTTATCGTCGGGCGTGGGCGGTAATTCGACCTTGATGACATCCGCACCCCAATCGGCAAACTGCCTCGCTGCAGTGGGCCCGGCACGATATCGAGTTAAGTCAAGGACCTTAAAACGCGCCAACGCCTGTCCGGAGAGGTTAAAGGGCATTAAAGAAGTTCTCGTGGTTGCAGGGGAGCGCTCATTCTAACGCGCTATAGTACTGGGGGACAAACAGCCAAGGGTAGCAGAATTGCCTAGCTGGTTGCCGAAAGGTGCTGTTGCTGGTTGTGGTGGATTAAGGTGATTCGCGTAGAAACTTAATAATCGAGCACTCAACTGATGTTTACTCGATCTTCCAAATACGTGGCTTCCAGAAGGTGGTGTGTTCTTCAAGGGTGGTCAACTGACAGCCCAACCTCCTAGTTGCCTTTCATAATGCTGGCCCGTTCTGGTGTGTCCTATTATGCTTTTATTCAAACCTATGAGGATCAGAGAGGTAACGCCATCATGTGGGATGATCGCAAACCGGACGAAACCATCAATGTTGCCGTCGACGGTTACAATGTAGTTGCATACAGCTTTGGTAGCGGTGACGAAGTGCTGTTCTGCGTGAATGGCGGTCCCGGTCTGCCATGCGATTATGTTCGCGATGCTCATTCTTGGCTGGCAGACAAGGGCTATAGGGTGGTTGCCTTTGACCAGCTTGGCTGCGGCTCATCCGATCGCCCAGAGGACGCATCGCTCTGGACTATTGAGCGTTATGTCGAGGAGACAGAAACCGTGCGCGCCGCACTGGGATTGGGAAAGGTGCATTTTTATGGTCAATCCTGGGGAACTTGGCTCGGCATAGAATATGCGCTGACCTATCCTGAGAGCTTCAAGACCATCACGTTGGCCAATGGAGCTGGAGACATCCCGCATCTAGTTAGCGAATTAAAGCGGCTCCGCCAGGCGCTTGGCTCTGAAACGGAAGCTATGATGCAACGCCATGAAGCTGAAGGGAGCTTGGATCATCCAGAATATGAGGCGGCGATTACGGTGCTGAATTATCGCCATGTCTGCCGCCTTGATGTGTGGCCGGATGCAGTAAACCGCTCGCTTTCTGACTGGAACATGGGACCCTATAATGCGATCCAAGGACCCAATGAGTTTTGCTATACGGGTAGCATCAAGGATTGGGATCGCATTGAGGAGATGGCGACGATCCGCCAGCCGGCCTTGGTTTTGTGCGGCATGCATGATGAGCTGACACCCGCCTGCTCGCAAAGAATGCACGATGCGCTGCCCAATTCGGAAATCAAGGTATTTAAGAATTCTTCACATCTACCAATGTGGGAGGAGCCCGAGGATTATTTCGCCGCACTATTAAAGTTTCTTGATAAGAATAAAAAATAAGTTATTGAAATAATTATTATTAATATATTCTAGGCATTGTCTCCTCACTTCAATTTGACCTGCCTGTATGCTGAGTGCAACGATTAAAGCGCCGCGAAGTAAATAGACTAGAGCGGAGGAGAAATGGAATTCTGGTTGGGCCTTTATGGTATGCAAAGCCCGCGCGTTTATCCGCGGTCATGGGCGGGACTCTATGACGAAGTGGTCGAGCATGCAGTTTATGCTGAAGAACTTGGCTTCGACAGCTTTTGGCTAACTGAACATCACTTTTGGTATGATGGCTATTGCCCGAACCTGCTGCCTGTCCTCGCGGCAATTGCGCGGCGGACGTCGCGTATTGGACTAGGCACGGGCTGCTCTCTCCTGGGTCTGCATGACCCGTTGCGCGATGCGGAAGATAAAGCCTCACTCGACGTGCTTTCCGGTGGGCGACTGCTCCTTGGGCTTGCGCCTGGCTACCGTCCGGAGGAATTTGAAGGTCTCGATATTGAAAAGGCGACGCGTGGTAAGCGCTTTTACGAAGCTGTAGAGGTGATGAAAAAGGCGTGGAGTGGAGACAAGTTTTCTCATAAGGGGGAATTTTTTCAATATGAAGACCTCACTCTTGATCCAGTGCCGTTGCAGGATCCTCATCCACCGATCTGGGTCGGTGCTAACCGAACTAAACTTCAGGCAACTAATATAGGTAAGGCTGGTCTCGGTTTTTGGGAAGGACCGTCCATGAGCATCGACGTGTTTCGCCGCAATGCGGGAATCTACAAGGAAGCGGCGCGAGCGGCTGGCCATCCTGAGAGCGCCATAAAATGTGGTCTCTTTCGAGATGTTTGCATTGCGGAGACGAAAGATGAGGCGCTGCGCATCATGGATGAGGATCTGTTACCAATGTATGAGGAACAATATGTTGCCTATGGCTATGTGCCGGAAGCGACGGGAAGCCGGCGCGAAATGCTGGCTCATCCAGTGTTTCAGGAAATAATGGAAGCCTCCTTTGTTGGCACTCCGGACCAGGTTATCCGCAAAATCGAACGATATCGCGACGCTGTCCATTTCGATCATTTCATGCCTCGAATCATGCATATCAGCCAAAAAAAGGAACGACTCTTCAAGCAAATGAAGCTTTTTGCCGAGCATGTGATTCCATACTTTAAGGGGACGTCATGAAGTCGGGGCTCTATTATGGCTGGGAAGGAACGGGCGGTGGTGCTGCAGATGCGGCGGATATTTTTGGTCAAATATTGGAGCAGGTAGAGCTTGGTGATTATCTCGGATTTGATTCTGCTCTGATCGGCGAGAGCCATTTTGTGGAAGGCGACTTGACGGGCTCGGTGGTAGATCTACTCGGCGCGCTCGCGGGTTCGACCCGCTTTATTCGGCTCGGTTCCGCTGGCAAGGCTCTTGCTCTACAACATCCAGCGAATGTGGCGGAAGATTTCGCGGTGATCGACCTTCTTTCAAATGGTCGGGCGATTCTGGGTGCTGGAATCGGGCATTCGGAAACAGCCTTCGACGCTTTTTCGGTGCCTTTTGAGGAGCGCCGTGAGCGCTTCGCTGAAGCGTTGGATTTCATCCGCAAGGCTTGGTCCTCTGATGCCTTTTCCTATGGCGGAAGATTCACTCGATTTCCCAAAAAAACACCAGTGGATGCGGTGGAGCCTTTTACGCCGGAGCCTTATGAAAAACCATTCCGCCTACAATGGCAGCGAGCCGGGTTGGAGCCAAAATATCTCGCCGTGACGCCACGCCCGTTGCAGATCCCTCACCCACCGATCTGGGTGGAAGCATTGGAAGTCGCCGATACCGCTATTGCCGCTGAAAATGGTTATGGGATCCTGCCACGGCCTGGCACGAGTGATGCTGAAGTGATTGCTCTCTATCGCTCTTTTGGCGAAGCGATGGCAGGTTGCGGCCGAACCCTTGCCGAAGTCGAGCGACCCGTTATACGCGACGTCTTCTGTGCGGAATCGCGGGACGAAGCAATTGCTATTGCGGGTGCACCTCTTCTGACGCTTTATAGACAGCTATTGGATGCCAATGTTTCGCTTGATGCATTGCTTGAAGATCGTCTTATTCTTGGCGACCCCGACCAAGTGTTCGATCGCTTCAAATTGCTTCAACAGGAGACTGGCATCAATCATGTGATTTGTCGCTTCTGGGCGCCGGGTATTGCTCATGATGCGGTAATGAGATCTCTACGGCTTTATGCTGGCGAAGTTATCACGCGGCTACGATCTTAAGTTGACGGAAAATTTTTAACGTAGGTTGCTGAGGAGCGGTATAACATCCTCACCGAATCGGTCTATCTGATCGATTTGATCCGAGCGGTCCGCGATAAAGTCCACCACTAGATGACGCACGCCGGCAGCATGGAATTCTCGGATCGATTCTGCAACTTGTTCCGGTGTGCCGAGGGCACAATAGCGTTTTGCTGGCTTAGAGAAATCCATCGCGTAGCGGGCGCTGAGCTTCTCCGTAGCGTAGGCAAGTGCGCTGTCATAATCGCCTGCAAGACGGACAAAGAGTAGGTGGCCGGTAGCAAAATTTGAAAGATCGCGACCAGCCTCCTCGCCGGCAGCGGCGATGATTTCGAGTGCTGCCCGGTACTGGTCTGGTGTCATTACATATGAGAGGAACCCGTCAGCGATGCGGCCGGCGCGTCGAAGTGCTGGTGCTTGACGGCCGCCGCACCAGATTGGTGGGCCCCCTGGCGTATGCGGCGTCGGTAGCATTTGCGCTTCCGGATGGGTGTAAAATTTGCCGTCATGGGCGACTGGCTTGCCAAGCCATAAGGCTCGCAACACCCCAATCCCTTCGCTCAGACGGGAGCCCCGTTCCTCGACTGGGACGCCCGCCAGGGAAAATTCGCCAGGGAACTCACCGCCCACACCGACGCCGAAAATTACCCGCCCGGACGAAAGCCGGTCAAGGGTTGCCACCTGCTTGGCCACGCCAGCGGGGTGGCGTAATGGCAAAAGATAGACGGCTGTCCCTAGCATCAGTTTGTCCGAGAACGCTGAGGCCTGGGCAAGTTGAATCAGTGGTTCCATAATTGGCTGGGCAAAGGCGAGATGATCGCCTGCCCACATCGCATCAAAGCTGTTCCGTTCGAGCGCCTTGACCAAGCGCTCAGTTGTTTCACGATCGGCTATATCGAATGCACCGCTTGTATCAGCAGGCGGCTGGACGTTTTGAAATCCGAACTTGAGTGGTCCGGCAGGTGTGGGAAAAGCCATCTTCAATTCAACCCTTGTATCAACGTGCTAATGGCATGATTTCGCTGGCGAAGGCTTCCATATTTCCAATCGATTCCTCCATTGTTGCACCAAGAAAATTGAACAGCACATGCCGCACACCGAGATCGCCGAGAGCATTGATGTCACTCGCGATGTCGTCGGCGCTGCCTGTCAGGATCATGCGTTCACCACTTTCGGTTTTGCTCGGTTCCCCGAGGCTGGCCCAGACGGCCCAGAAAGCAAGGTCAATCTCCGACGGATCGCGGTCGATTTTTTGGGCCTCTGCCTTGAGGTTGTCGAGTGCGGCGGAAAATTTGGCGACTGTATTAAGCGGATGACGCGGATTGCAGCCAATCGGAAACCAAGCGTCGCCAATGCGTGCAGTGCGGCGGATCGCTGGCCCACTTTCACCGCCGATCCAAATCGGCGGGTGTGGCTCCTGAACCGGTTTGGGCGCAAAGAAAATGTCGCGAAATTCCGTGTAATTGCCTGAAAAGGTTGGGTTCTCGGCGCTCCACAGCTCCTTAAAGGCCGCAATGTATTCATCTGTCACCTTGCCACGCTCTTTGAAGGGCGGTGCGTTGACTGCGACAAATTCTTCTTCCATCCATCCTGCACCGCAGCCAAGAATAATACGTCCGCCAGAGAGCACGTCCATGGTAGATACTAATTTGGCGGTGAGGATCGGGTCACGGTAAGGTACCACCATGACGGATGTAAGAATGCGCGCTTTCTCAGTGATTGCGGCGAGGTGGGCCATTAAAGCGAGCGGCTCTAGAAAATCGCCTTCAAAATTCTTGGCAAAGGTGAAAGAACCGTCGGCGGAATAGGGATACCGGGAGTCGATGCTACGCGGAAATACGATATGGTCAGGAATTGCCAACAGACTAAAGCCAAGTGCCTCGCCTCTCTGTGCAATTGACTTAATATCGTTGGGATTTGCCTGACCACCCGAGTTGGGAACGTTAAATCCGAATTCCATTTTTTCCTCCCAGGAACGTTGTATTGGCGCATATTATCTCGCACAACCTGACATGTCTTGCCTATCGTGCGGAATTGACGGCGAACGGCGAAAAAATGCAAATGGGAGGAAAATATGGATTTGGGTTTGAGTGGACGCAGAGCGATCATTACGGGCGGTACCAAGGGAATCGGACGTGCCATAGCCGATTTGCTGGCAGAGGAGGGCTGTAATGTTGGCATTTGTGCTCGTAATAGTGAGGAGGTGGCTGCGACCGTGTCGTCTCTTAAAGAAAAGGGCGTGGATGCCTGCGGTGGGTCGATAGATGTGCGCGATGGTGTTGCGGTTAGGAATTGGGTAGCCGATTGCGCCAAGGCGCTGGGCGGACTCGATATCGTTGTGCCGAATGTTAGTGCACTCGCCATTGAACGCAACGAGGAATCATGGCGCGCTGAGTTTGAAGTGGATATGATGCATACGGTGAACACAGTAGAGGCGGCCTTGCCGGAGGTTGAGAAGTCCGATGCCGGATCTATCGTCATCATCTCCAGCGTCTCCGGTGTGGAGATCGATTTTGCTGCCGGACCTTATGGAGCTTTTAAGGCAGCGCTTATTCATTATGCCAAGACGCTTGCTTGCGAGCTCGCCGGCAAGAACATCCGTGTCAATTCGGTCTCGCCGGGCAATACATATTTCGAAGGTGGCGTTTGGGAGATGATCGAAAATAATATTCCCGATCTTTTTAACAAAGCGCTTAGTCTCAACAAGACTGGCCGAATGGCAACGGCAGAGGAGGTGGCGAATGCAAGTGTGTTTCTTGCCGCACCCATCGCGACCTTCATTACCGGCACGAATATCGTTGTTGATGGCGCTCTGACCAATCGCGTTCAGTATTGACGGGCTCTCAACAAAAACAAAGGGAAGGCGCTCGTCCGCCTTCCTGTTTTTGCCTGTATCCAACAATTTGTTTTTAATGGGGGCTTTATCTTAGCGTAAATAGCACTTAGGACATTCACCGAGTTGATGCTATCGAGTGTGATGCTGTCGCGGATACTTTGCTTTTCTGTATTATTTTGAGCTGATCCCCAGACGAAGACGAAAGGTTATTTTGATGCGTCTTGTCGTCACTAATGAAGGTTAGCGGGTTACAGATCAGGAAAGTGGTTCCAGGCCGCCTTTCAGTTGTGCTTGGCCGCTGTTCATGATCAGATCTAACGGTATTTCATTTATTGTTATCCTGCCATTTGGTGGCAATAGCACTTCAAACACATGAACCAATGCGTTGTCCGACGCGATTTCTGGCCGACCGAACCCTTTGGCGATGGCAAGAAAAGCCAGCACACCTTGCATCGATTCGTTCTGTAGGGCTTCACGGGCAGCGGTCGCCATGAGATCGTCAAGCCCAGCTATTTCCACTCGGGCTTCGCCGATGGCGCCCATGGCGGATTTCGCCTCTGCAGTCAACTTGCCATTGACATGGATCGAAGCGGCAGAACTTTCAAGAATTAATTCTTCGATATTTATCGTAGTCCTATTGGCATGGAGCAGGGGCAGGGCAAAGAGTTGTACTGCCTGATTGCCGTCTAGTTTTTTGAGGTTCTCTGATGCTTCCGCCAGACTACTCATTGTGAGAAAGATTTGACGGGCAGGGAAGCGTTCCAGTCCTAGGTCTAGAGAGCCGGTATGAGGGAAAAACTCGCTCGGACCCAAGCCGAGATTGGCGATGTCTAGTTCCTGCCATGCAAGTTTGAGTCGATAACCTCCGGGCCGAAGGTTGTTGTCATATTCGAAGCCGAGCGCTAGTTCGTTCAGACTGAAAAGCCGTTCATCTCCTTGTTCAGAATGCATATCATGAATTGTCAGAGAACTGTCACCCGCGCCAATATTAAGTTCTTTAATGATTTGTATTGCTTCACCAATATTCAGTGGTGGCGCGGATCCATCGGCCATGACCGTCGGGGCAAGCGAATTTGCCCATTCTGACAGGGTTAGCCAGGCTTTTAGATCTAAGCCGTTTGCTCGGTGTTGTGTCGAAAATTCTCTTAAAAAAACACTTGCCTCATTTTTCGGTGGCGCGAGATCCAGGTTTTTCATGACCAAAATCATGGACCCATTCCACAGGCCGTCCGCTGCTTCGTTCAGATCCTGGTCCACCTTCAAGGAACCGAGGCGGATCGCTGCGGACCGAGAGGTCTGCCCGGGATTGGTAACGCGCAAGTCATAAAGAGCGCCGTGTAGAACGGTGGTGCTCTCAAGGTCGGCGCGCCATAGGCCGCTTAGGTTGCTGTCAGCCCAAGTGAGTTCGGCTTCCGGTGCACCACCGGCGCCAAGAATTTCCGCGCCATTGGGTAGATTAACCGAGAAGGTGAATTCGTTGCTTTCTTCAGGAATCACCGTTGCATTGATATCGTTCATCCGCAGCCCATTGCCAATCGTTCCCAGAATAGCGGGGTTGGGAAATAACATCTGCACTTTGTATCCGCGGGGCTCTGCGCGGGCGTCGCTGGCTAGTTCTATTTTTGAGCCAGTTCCAATCGTCTGCTCTAACCACTCGGCGACGTAGTTTAGTACGTCATTTAACAAGGCATTAGCTTAGGCGTCATTCTGTTCCGTATCAGCACGGGCTGGAGTAATAAGGCCAATGGCGCAAATTATGGCAAGCGAACATGCTAAACCAATGACAACGGGCCGGAGCAGTGTTTGGGTCATAAGACAGTTCCAGTCTATTTGACGGACGGTATATCTTCAGTGGTGGCGCAAATCGGTGTATAAAGGTCTGGCCGCCGGTCGCGGAACATCGGCATCGCGCGCCTCGTCTCAAACACCAGATCGCGCTCGAGCGATGCGGTAATGATTTCGTCGCTTTCGTTGCCTGCTTCGACCAGCACTTCTGAAGTCGGCGACACGATCATGCTACGCCCCTCGAAATACCAGTCGCCTTCCAGGCCAACCTTGTTACAAGGCGCGAGGTAGACGCCATTTTCAAAGGCACGAGTCATCATCATTTCGCGCCAGCACTCTTTTTTTGGTGTAGCAAACGGGATGACAATCAATTCTGCCCCGTTCAAAGCGGTGCAGCGGGCAGACTCTGGGAAAAAAGTATCATAGCAAATATTGATTCCAACTCGCCAATCCCCCACCTTGAAGACTGGGAAGTAGGAGCCATAGCGAAAATATATTTTTTCTAAACTGGCCACGGCAGCAGGTTGTACCTTGCGATATTTGCCAACGATTTCACCCGTCGGATTAATAACCATGGCAGAATCGTAATAATTGCCGGCGGAATGCTCTTCGAAAATTGTTACGACGATGTGAATGCCGTGCTCTCTTGCCTTTTCTCGCATCCGGCTAATGGTTACGCCATCGTCGCGTTCTGCGCAGTCAATATATTTGTAATCGCGATACTGAAAGACATAGATGTGATTGAAAAACTCTGGGATGACCACTAGGTCTGGTTTGTCGCGTACAACGGTCTCATCTATATAACGTGCAGCGCGTTCTATATTCTCATCTCGGTCCGGCGAGCTATTCATCTGAATCAGAGAGAGTTTCACGAGGGCCTTCCTTTGTAAAAATTTAAGAATATCCCTTATTCATACTGTTTGACCGCACAGCGTAGCTTGTTCCAAAAAGCCCTGCCAGACTCCGTGTGAATTTTAACTTCATCAAGCAGTCACAGAAGCTAACATGGCGCATGGCTACTAACAAAAATGGATAATAGACATGGCAGTTATTGCAAATTCCGACAAACTTTTCAGTCTTGTTGATCGAGATGTTGAAATTGAGAAGATTGCTACTGGCTTTGCTTTCACCGAAGGGCCCATTTGGAACCCGGAGGATGAGTGCCTTTATTTTAGCGATATTCCGAACGATATGCGGAGGCGATGGAGCGCGATGGAGGGCGATAGCGTGGTACGTGAACCTTCAGGCTCTCCCGCGTTCAAGTGCAACGGTATGACTCTGGACGGTGATCTGAATCTTTATATCTGTGAGCACTCTACATCCAATCTGGTGCGGGAGACGATGGCAGGGGAGCGCCAAGTATTAGCCTCCCACTTTGAGGGCAAGGAACTCAACAGCCCTAACGATGTGATCGTTAAATCCGATGGTGCGGTCTATTTTTCTGATCCGACCTATGGCCGTATCCCTGTATTTGGCGAGGAGCGCAAAAGTGAACTTGATTTCCAGGGCGTTTATCGAATTTCGCCGGATGGCGAGCTTAACTGCATGGCGGATGATTACGGCCAGCCAAACGGGCTCTGCTTTTCGCCGGATGAAAGTCTCATTTACATCAATGATACTCCGCGAGCTCATATACGCGTCTACGAAGTCAACACCGATGGTTCGCTTTCTAACGGCCAGATCTTTGCCGAGAATATCGGTGACGGCGGTCTCAAGGGTGGCGTTGTCGATGGTATGAAGTGCGATGCCGAAGGTAATATTATCGTGACCGGACCCGAAGGCTTTTGGGTGTTTGATCCAGAGGGTGTGCATCTTGGCATCATCCAAATGCCCGAGCATTCTGCTAATCTCAATTGGGGCGGCGCGAATTGGGATGAACTCTATTGCACCTGCTCGACCTCGGTCTATCGGTTGAAAATGAAGGTGTCAGGTAATCGCCTGAGTTACATGACGTAGGAGAATAAGGCTTTAGCCTTTTAACTCGACGCCAAGTGTAGTGAGTTCTTGGTTCATGATTTGCTGGACGGTGACGTCCTTGGCGGCGGCATATTTGGATTGACCAGTAGCCGACTCCCGCCTTGGCAGTGACGTTTTATTCAGGTTAGGCAGGTCTAATCCAGACCGACGTGTCGTGGAAGACCGCGCCACCGACCGGGCCGGCTTGGTCGGCAGAAGTGAGAGTGTTTACACCAAGGCCGTTCTCAAAAGCGTGGTTCGGCCAAATGGACTCGATCACCACCACGCCGGGTAACTGGCCATTCTTGACGATGCGCGCCGGAACAATGATCTCGCCCAGGTCGTTGCCCACGCGGAGCCACGTGCCATCTTCGACGCCCATAGATTTGGCATCGTCAGACGTTATCATGATAGTGGGGCGATTCTCTCGTTTGATTGAGGTCTCGGTCTCGGTGAAGCTCGAATTGAGATAATTGTGCGCTGGTGCGGTGACGAGGCGGAAGGGGTGTGCGTCGTTGCACTCATCGATTGTCTCAGGCAGGTGATTGGGGAAAGCTGGCAGCTCCGCGCCCATTTCCCCAAAATCCTTCCAGTTTGCCCTGAAATGAAACTTACTGTCTTCGGTCCTAAAACCGTTGAGAAAATGGCCATCCTCAAAGCTTGGCGCGCAATCGTGCCAACGCATGGCTTTGACTTCATCGGCGCTCGGCCAGCCAGCGGAGTGGAAGCATTCTTCAATGATTTGCCACACCGACATGTTGAAGCCGCGATGTTTGGCACCCAGGCGCTTGGCAAGAGAGCATATCACATCATGGTTGTCGCGCGCCTCGCCAAAGGGCGTGACCACCTTCGAACCGATCATCACATGGCTGTGCCCGCCGGCGAGGTAGAAATCGTCATGTTCGAGAAATGTTGTTGCGGGTAATACGATATCAGCGAGCTTCGCTGTGTCGGTCATAAACTGTTCATGCACCGCTAGAAAGAAATCCTCCCGCCGCAGGCCCTGATTGACCTTGGCGCTTTCCGGCGCAACCACAGCGGGATTGGTATTCTGCATGATTGCAGCGGTCACCGGCGGGCCGTCGCCCAAATCCTTCTTGTCGCCCGTCAGCACTGGGCCAATGCGTGACATGTCAAGAACGCGAACTCTGGGGTCAAGAGCATCCAGGCCCTGAAGGAGCGTTTGGTCATAGTTATAGAGGCTTCCATAACTAAAGAAGGCACCACCGCCGCGATGTTTCCAGGCCCCAGTTATCGCCGGAAGGCAACTTGCGGCATGCATATTGGCTGCACCGTTGCGTGAACGGGTAAAACCATAACCGAGGCGCAGGAAACTGCGCTCGGTGCTGCCATAGAGACGAGCGAACTCGATTATATGCTCGGAGGCGAGACCGGTAATCGGCGCTGCCCAATCTGGGCCACGCGAGAGAAGATGCTGTTCAAGGTTTTTGGGATCGTCGGTGTATTCTGCGAGATAGCCTCTGTCGGCAAATCCTTCGCGGAACAATACGTGCATTACCGCGCAGGCGAGTGCTCCATCGGTCCCCGGGCGCAAGGGAAGGTGTAAATCAGCGACTTTGGCGGTACGCGTGCGGTAAGGGTCAACGACAACCAGCTTTGCACTACGCTCTTTTCGCGCTCGGCTGACATGAGTCATGACGTTCACTTGCGTTGAAGCAGGGTTGACACCCCAGCACACGATTAGGTCGGATTCTGCCATTTCACGAGGGTCGGTGCCGATGCAGGCGCCGGTACCGGCCGAAAATCCGGCTCGAGCGGCGGAGGAGCAGATTGTTTCTAACTGGCCGGAATAGCGCTTTACATGGCGCAGACGATTGATCCCGAACCGTTGCACGAGACCCATGGTGCCAGCATAAAAATATGGCCAGACGGCCTCGCTGCCATGGGCTTGCTCAGCATGGAGGAAGGCATTGGCAACCTCGTCGAGCGCATTAGTCCATGAAATTTCTCGAAATTCACCACTCGCTTTCTCGCCGACGCGTTGCAGCGGCGTGCGCAGCCGTCCCGGATGATGCTCCCTCTCCTGGTAGCGCGCTACCTTGGCGCAGATCACACCTGCGGTATAGTCATTGTCACGCGCACCGCGCACCTTACCGATGCGTCGGGCGTCTAGTCGCTCGACCTCGAGTGCACATGTGCTAGGGCAGTCATGCGGGCAGACTGTGCTAACAAATTCGATATTGCTGAATGTCACGTCCCACTACCTTGTGCCAATTTAGCCTTTGTTGGGGAATATTGATTGTTTTGTATATCCTTGTCACGGTCCGTTTCTGATAAATATATTGGAATGTATTAGCATTATGAAAACAGCGTTTTATCTGTGGTTTTAAGTGTTTTGCAACACTTGGTGTAAGTTACGGCAGAACCTGACATGAGCAAGTGTCCAAATACCGAACAGGCGCCGACCAATACCATGTCGAAGTTGGAGGGTGATAATCAGCGTCTGCAGCAGACTGTGGGCGAACTTCGCGATCGGCTCGAATGTATGCAGGTAGAAAAGGATGAGGCGCTACAAAAAACTGTCGCGACGGTGAGTGGCGAGTTGGAGCAGGTCAAGGAGACCGCCTATGCGCTTCGCGATCGGTTAGAGCGCGAGCGTATCGACAGCGATAGGGCTTTGCAGCGGGTCCGTTCTGCAGCGAATGAGGAAGCGCGCCAATTAAGGGATACGGTTCATGCGCTCCGAGGCAAACTGGAAAGAATGCGTATCGAAAATGACGAAAAATTGCAAAACCAAATTTCTAAATTTGATAATGAAAACAGACATCTGCATGATATGATTAATGCATTGCGTGATGAACTCGACAAGGCTCGTATACATTCTGATGAGCGGGTTCAAAAAATCACCGCTGCTTCCCAGGGAGAAATCGCGCAACTGGAGTCAGGCTCCCATTCCCTGCGTGACCGGTTAGAGCAAGAGTCTGCACAATATTTTGATAAGCTTCAACATTTAGAGCGTGTGTCGCAGACCGAAATTAACGAGCTGCATGAGACTATCGCGTTATTGCGCCAGCGATTGGAGGATCAGAATGGCGGCTGAGAAGCAAAGCGGTAAAACGACCGTCAAGAGACCGAGCGCGCGTGCTAAAGAGACGGTGACGCAGCGAGATGAGAAACATATCCATGCCGAGCTACTCCTCAGCGTTTCCAACAAGTTGGCGACGCGTCAGACCCTGGACGAGCAATTGGAGACATTGATCGACATGACCAATTCGGTCCTTGGCGCTGAGCGGGGGACACTTTTCCTCAACGACAATCAGACCGGCGAACTCTATTCTCGGGTGGCACAAGGTGAATTGCGACGCGAAATCCGCATCATGAATAGCTCTGGCATTGCTGGCCATGTCTATACCACTGGCGAAGGCATAATCATCCATGATGCCTATGAGCATGAATTGTTCAATCGCTCAATCGATGAGCAAACAGGCTTCAAAACGAATAGTATCCTTTGCACGCCAGTGCGCACGGTGGCTGGAGAGATTATTGGCGTCGCACAGATTCTAAACAAGAAAAAGGGCCAATTTATACCCGGCGATCTGGAGCTACTCCAGTCGATAACAACCCAGGCGGCAGTGGCGCTGCAAAGCACATTGTTCGTTGAGGAGATGGAGGCTTCTCGGGAGAAAGAGTTGGAGTTTATCGGCATTGTTTCCGAACTTTCATCGGAATTGCAGCTTGGTCCGCTCCTGCAAAAAATCATGGCGACGGTGACGCGTCTCCTTGATTCCGAACGCTCGACCTTATTCCTCAATGACGAAAAGACCAAGGAGCTCTACACGGAAGTGGGAGAGGGACTTGGCGCAACTAAAATCCGCTTTCCCAATGATGTGGGTATCGCCGGCACGGTATTTAGCTCGGGCAAGTCGGTTAACATTCCGTATGCCTATGCTGATCTTCGTTTCAATCCGTCCTTCGACAAGCAAACCGGGTTCTTCACTCGCTCAATTCTCTGTGTGCCGGTGGTTAACAAGAGCGGCAAGATCATTGGCGCAACGCAGGTGCTCAACAAGCGCGGCGCTACTTTTGACGATGATGATGAGCAGCGGCTCAACGCTTTCACCGCACAGATTGCCATTGGCCTCGAAAACGCTCAACTCTTCGACGATGTGCAGAACATCAAAAACTATAACGAGAGCATGCTCGAAAGCATGTCCAACGCCGTGGTGACACTGGATGAAACCGGCAAGATCGTAACTTGCAACGCGGCGGGTCTACGCATTATGCGTGTCGGGCAGGACAGCATCATTGGTAAAAAGGCTACAGAGTTCTTTGCCGGCAGGAACACTTGGGTCGTAGAAAAGATTGCGCGCGTCACGGAGAGCGGGGTCAGCGACATCGTTATGGATTCCGAAATTACTTTCGATGGTGAGGCTCTTTCCGTCAATATGACCATGCTGCCGTTGCAGGACGCGAAGGAGAATGTCCTTGGTACCATGATCATGATGGAAGACATCAGTTCCGAGAAGCGAGTGAAAAGCACCATGGCGCGCTATATGGACCCGGAGCTGGCCGATCAACTCGTTGGCGCCGGCGAGGAGATGCTCGGCGGCCAGAGCAAGGAAGCGACGGTTCTTTTCTCGGACGTGCGCGGTTTCACGACTCTCACCGAAGAGCTTGGAGCGCAAGGAACCGTGCAGCTACTCAACGAATATTTCACCATCATGGTCGATTGCATACAGGCTGAGGGAGGCATGCTGGACAAGTTCATAGGCGACGCAATCATGGCGATCTTTGGTACGCCGTTTGCTCATGAGGACGACGCGGACCGTGGTTTACGTTGCGCCTGCGAGATGATGGCGCAACTCACCAAGTTCAATGCCGATCGCGTCGCGAACGACCAAATCCCCATCGATATGGGTATTGGTATCAATACCGATTATGTCGTCTCAGGTAATATTGGCTCGCCCAAGCGAATGGATTACACGGTGATCGGCGACGGCGTGAATCTTGCCGCGCGTCTAGAAAGTGCCTGTAAACAGTACAGTGCCCATATTATGGTCAGTGAGTTCACCATGAGTAAGCTCAAGGGTACCTACCGAAGCCGCGAGGTAGATAAGGTCGTTGTCAAGGGCAAGACAGAGCCGGTCGGCGTATTTGAGATTCTCGACTATCACACCGAGGAAAGCTTTCCAAACATGCACGAGGCCCTTAATCAATTTCGCAGTGGCCTTGATCTTTACCGCGCCGCGAAATGGGAGCAGTCAATCAAGGCCTTTAAGGAAGTCCTCGCCCTCAATCCCGTCGACAAGCTGTCTGAAACCTATATTGAACGCTGCAGAATTCTAGAAAAGGACCCTCCCGAGGCTGAGTGGGAGGGGGTCTGGGTGATGGCGAATAAATAACGGTTCTCCGTCTCTTTGAACCTGTTCCAAACCGTCCTAGGGTAACCTGGGCTCCCTATAGTCATCACAAGATCGTCTCCTGCATTTTCAAAATCTCTTGTGCCATTGATTTGATCGAATTACACAGTGGCCACAACCATCGTGCCTTACTGCAATTTCTTGGTTTTAACCCTGAAGTTGACCAGGCAATCAAAGATGCCGTACTCCCTTCCCAGTAAAGGGCTGAATACGAGCTCCAACTAGTTATCCTGAGACAGACGAGGTGGAAAGAGTGATGAGGTGCGTCACACTAGTTTGAGCATCAGTTTGCCAAGATTATCGCCGCGGAAAAGGCGAAGCAACGTGTCAGGGAAAGCTTTGATACCGCCTTCAACAATGTCGTCGGGGCAGGTCAGCTTGCCGGCCTTAAGCCAGCCAGCAAGCTCTTGGATCATCTCTGGCCATTCATTGCGCCAATCGAAATAGATGTAGCCTTCCATGCGCGCGCTGCGGATCAGAATGTTGAGATAGTTACTCGGGCCTTCAATCGCGTGCTTCTTGTTGTAAGCCGAGATCGCGCCGCAAATCACTACCCGGGCATGAAAATTGATACGCGCCAGCGCGGCGTCGAGGATTGCGCCGCCGACATTATCAAAAAAGATGTCAATGCCGTCGGGGCAAGTGCGATCCAGCGCTTTGCCAAGATCCTCGCTCTTGTAGTCTATGGCACCGTCGAAGCCGAGTCGATCGGTGAGGAAGGCACATTTATTCGCTCCACCGGCAACGCCAATAGCGCGACAACCTAGAATCTTTGCGATCTGGCCGACATGGGTACCGACGGAGCCAGCGGCGCCGGAAACTACAACTGTTTGCCCCGATTTTGCTTCGCCCACTTTGATTAGCCCGCAGTAGGCGGTTAGACCTGCGATTCCGAGGGCATTGAGATAGGCCTCAGGTGGCGCTAGACTTAAATCCGCTTGCGTCAGCATTTTACCGTTGAACACTGAATATTCTTGCATGCCACCAGCTCCGGCGACGAATTCTCCTTTGGTAAAAACCGTATTCCTACTGTCGATCACTTCGCCCACCGTTAGAGCCCGCATTACATCGCCAAGTTGAAGCCGGGGGACATAAGTGTCTGCGTCGTTCATCCAGCCGCGCATGGCAGGATCGATCGAGATATAGTGATTTTTGACTAGCAATTCACCGTCCTTGAGGACGGGTAGCTTTTCTTCCGTAAACTGCCAGTCACTTTCCTTGGGTAGACCTTCTGGCCGGGCGGCCAATCTAACTTGATGATTGAGTTTGGATGACATGGATGAGCGCTCTCTCTGGTCGTCGAATGCGTTGTATTGATTAGAACACCCAGAGGTGTTTCGATGATTTGGGTTACGGCTATCGGCCGGCTGCTCGGTCCTTTGGTTTTGTTTGCTGGCGACTGCCGTACTTCGCACCTAAGCCAATCTCCTTGGCTAACTTGCTGCGCCTCTCCGCATAGCTCGGTGCGACCATGGGATAGTCATGTGGTAGGTCCCATTTTTCCCGATATTGCTGAGGAGTGAGACCGTATTGAGTACGAAGATGGCGCTTCAGCATTTTTAGCTTGATACCATCTTCCATGCAGATCAGATAATCGGGTGTAATAGATTTTTTTATGGAAACAGCCGGACGGATGCCACGTTCCTGTGAAGCTGGATTGGTGCTTTGTCCAGCGCTTGCAAAACTTTCATGAACATTGCGGATAAGTTCCGGCAATTCCATTACGGTAATTTTATGGTTAGAGACATAGGCAGCCACAATGGAACAGGTATGAGCTAAAAGTGATCCGGATTTATTATATTCTAGCATTACAGGTAAATCCCCAAAATACTATTATAATTACACAGTTAAAATTAGTAATTGTTAACCCGAAGTCAATAATACTATTAGGTTCCACTTAAATAATCGAAGTTATTTTAAGATTCCTATATTTGCTTTCGTACAAACTGATATAAGCACGCTAAACCTATTTCTTGCCGCATAGGCTATATTTCACTGATTGGCGACCCCCATTGTTGACGGCTGACCCTCTGAATTGGTGGTTTAGAGCGCCGACATGAAAGTGCTCGAAAATAGTGTAACTGACGTAATTTTTCGTGATTTTTGATTCAGTGGGCCATAGCCTAACCTCTCCGTTTGTGGGTGCGCGCTATGCGGAAAAGCGCCGGTGCAATGATCACAAGGAGTATTATTCTTACAATGTGATGAGTTGATACAAAGGCTGCTGCGGTACCGAACGAAAGGGCGATAATACTCATTTCAGCTAGGCCGCCGGGCGCGAATGCTAGAAACAGTGCTGTATGGGAAGTGTCAGATAATTCACCCAAAGTGACGGCGAATATTCCCGCAATTGCTACCATGATCAGCGCAGCGCCAACCGATAAGGCGATGACGCGCCAGATTTCGCGGAACCCGACACCTACAAAGCGGGCGCCAATGGTCGCTCCAAGCGCTACCTGGGCCGCAGCGATTAATTCTGCGGGTAGCATGGCGGAGACGATGCCACTTAGATGGGCCACCGCACTGAGCGCTAATGGTCCGACGAGTTGCGCTGCCGGAACACGGAGGAGTCGGGCACCCGGCCACCCAACGATCGCGCATGCCACTAGTACCAAGCTGTCCCACCAACCTGCGGTGGCAGTTGCGCCACTGATTAATCCGTTCGGCACATAGCCTTCAAACAGGCGAAAATAAAATGCGATGAGAAATACCGCGGTGAGAATGCGAATGCCGTGGGAAAGAGATATTTTACGCGCATCGCCGCCCATTGCCTCGCCCAGTACCATCATCTCACTTAATCCCCCTGGGATCGCGGAAAAATAGGCGGAGGTGCGGTCATAACCTCCGACTTTGCGATAGTAGAGCGTGCACAACACCACCATCAGCCCGCCGGATACGGCCACCCCGGTGATGCCAACATACCAGTCAGCCATGCGAGCGAAGGTTGCGGCATTAAATTGAGACCCCAGCATGACGCCCAGGATGGCGACCATGGCATTGCGAAAGCTAGGCCAGGAGGCGAGAGGCGCGCCGGCCAGTGCGGCGAAGGTTGCAAGTGACATGGCGCCGAGCATCCACGGTAACGGCAAATGAAAAACGTAAAAAACGTAACCGCCGACTGCACCAAGCAAGAGGGTAAACAAAAATTTCACGGAGGTTTTTCTTGATGGCAACCGTTTGGGTGCCATAGCGGCTGGCGTGACCGAAGTCAGTCGCACGTCTTTGCTCAACCCTACAACTATTTTACTACGTACCGGCCCAACCGGACGGCGGTCTGGCCCTGTACTGGCTGCTGCGTTGGCATGACAAGCACACAATCGTCATAGGGTGAGACGATTTTGCGTGTGCCATCGAGAGCAATCAGTGTACCACCTTTAGCGACCTTCTCGAAGCATTGAAAGTTGCGAGTGAAGGCGAATCGGTTAGATTGAGTGGTGACAACATCGGTCACTTTGATGTGGCATTGGGTGTCGGGAGGTGGAAGGTCGGGAACATCTTTCGGCACGCTGTCCAGCATGTCTGCGGCCCGTAGGAAAGCGAAGATCGTGTTCAAGGCTACGGCCGGGCTGTTGCTATCGAAGTGCTGGCCACATTCGACTAGCATAGCAATTTGAGCACTCGTCGCATCTCCAAACGCGGCAAAATCACGCAGTCGCACGCCAGCCGCATGTCCCGCATCCGCAACTATATGGGACGGGTATCCCATTTTTTGAGCAAAATCGAGGCCTTTGACGTGGGTTCCACACAGTAGCATGGGGGGCGCGGGAAGGGAGGTTGAATGCAAGTCCAGAAGATAGTCGGCGGATTCAGCAAAAGGTCTGATCTCTCGCGCACGGGCTAGTTCAACACTTTGCTGCGGGGCCTCTAGTAAATCGACCGACCAAACCCGATTCATGTCCTCGTCGACAAAACGGGATGCATAGGGCCGCGAGGGATCAAACCGAAGGAAGGCAATAGTGTTGGCGAAGACCAAGATCAACCGCCCCCGGTCCACTGTAAATCCGCTGGCCAAAAGCTGATCGAGAGCGAAGGCGCCGCAAATTTCATTTCCGTGTATGATCGCGCTGATCATTGCAGTTGGTCCGGGCACTGCGCCATCAATTATGGTTAGATACGGCGTTTCGGAATTTCCGTGCTGATAAGATGTGATATCGGGTGTTGAGATCAGTTCGCTCGGTTCCTCTTTAGGGTATGAATTGTTCGTTCAAAATGCGTTCTTCCAAATTGTGTTCCGGATCGAACAACAGGTGAGTTGTCACGTTATTGTCGACCGAGACGGTCACCGATGCGACATCTCGAACCTCCGTGTAATCCGCAACTGCGCTGACGGGGCGCTTCTGCGCCTCGTGGATTTCAAAACTTACGCTGGTCTCGTTAGGTAAAAGCGCTCCGCGCCAGCGTCTTGGACGAAAAGCACTTATCGGCGTCAGCGCGAGAATGTTTGAGCCGAGCGGAATGATTGGACCGTGAGCAGATAAATTGTACGCCGTGCTGCCCGCAGGAGTAGAAACCAACACGCCATCGCAAATTAATTCCGGGACCCGTTTGACACCATCAACATTGATACAGATTTTTGCTGCTTGGCGCGTTTGGCGCAGCAATGACACTTCGTTAATGGCAAGCGCTTCCTGAATTACGCCGTAGCTGCTCTCCGCTTTCATGCGCAAGGGGTGCAATTCGGAGCTATGAGCCGTTTCGAGACGCTCAGCTAATCCGTTAATGTGGTATTCATTCATCAGAAAGCCGACGGTTCCCCGGTTCATGCCATAGATCGGTTTACCGTGATTGAGAAATCTGTGCTGGGTTTCGAGCATGAATCCATCACCGCCGAGGGCGATGATTACGTCGGCTTCTTCCGGGCTACAGGTATCGTAGAGAGAGGTGATCTCTTCAAGGGCCTTCTGCGCTTCGGGTGAGCGAGAGGCCACTACGGTAAAGCGTTCGAATTTCATAAATCCCCCTCGCGCTCAGTATAGTCGAGAGATCAGACTCAGCCACGTCACATTTGAACTAGATCCAATCACGAACTGGCGGGTCGATAACAGATAGGTGGATTGGATTCACAGGGCTTCTAGGTCTGCAAGGCGATTATGGCAAGTTATGATCCACGTCAGGTAAATGTTATACCCGTAGCCAATTTCGGTTCTCAACCGCCGGTGACGCTCATATGCCGTGCCACGGCAGGCGCTGGGTGCAATCGGTCGATCGCGAAATCATGGCCCTTGGGCTTTCGCGTAATGGCTTCGCGGATTGCTGCGATGATTCCCTTATCGTCTTCGCTCGCCCTAAGCGGGGCTCGCAAATCGGCGGCATCGTCCTGGCCAAGGCACATATATAGGGTGCCGGTACAAGTTAGCCGAACTCGGTTGCAGGATTCGCAAAAATTATGGCTGAGCGGCGTAATAAATCCGACACGCTGGCCGGTCTCACGCACATTGACGTAACGCGCTGGTCCACCGCTCACATGATCGCTTTCTTCCAGGGTCCATATCTTCTCCAGTTGGGTGCGAACTTGAGAGAGCGGTAGGTATTGATCGCTGCGATCACCGTCGATTTCACCCATGGGCATAGTTTCAATGAATGTCAGATCCATATCCTTCTCGCCGCACCATCGCACGATATTTTCGATTTCGTCGTCATTGACGCCTTTTAGTGCGACAGTGTTGATTTTTATGCGCAGACCCTCAGCGCGTGCCGCCTCGATCCCGGCCATGACCCTGTCAAACTTGCCCCAGCGGGTAATGGCGAGGAACTTTTTAGCATCTAGGGAATCAAGCGAAACATTGATACGTCTGACGCCGCATTTGATCAACTCGGCAGCGTACTTTTCCAACTGGCTAGCGTTGGTAGTAAGGGTTAATTCGTCAAGGGCGCCAGTTTCGAGATGACGACCAAGTCTATGTATGAGGGTCATGATACCGCGGCGGACAAGTGGTTCGCCGCCGCTAATGCGAAGCTTTCGGACCCCGAGTGCGACAAAAGTGCTGCAGAGGCGATCGAGTTCCTCCAAGCTCAGAAGTTCTTTCTTGGGCAAAAACGACATATGTTCCGACATGCAATAAACACAGCGAAAATCACAGCGGTCGGTAACAGATACGCGAAGATAGTTGACCTGACGTTGAAAGGGATCGATCAGCATGAAACTCTCAGTTACGGGCTGTATTTTGCGGTCTTATAGCGTGTTTGGGCATAAAATTCTTCTCAAAAAAGAGCCATTTGCCTTTTTATTTTAAACGGGTTTGTATCATTTTATTCTCTAATTCACGTAGTGCGTTAGATGCGATCCATTTGCCAGACTTGCTGCCGCCATCAGTAATTCTCTGGGCACAACTGATTGTTTTACGGTTGAGATTGGCATACCTTTTTCCAATTTTCCGAAGCGACCAATTGATTGCATTCTTAACAAAATTGCGTTTATCCGACGCGCCTTCCTCAATGAATGACAGCCTAGCGATTAAAGAGCTTATCCTAGATTCTTTGTCATGTAACGCGATCACGGCCACCAAAGTGAATGTTGCAGGCTTGACGAATTATTTTTCACTAAGCCGCCATTCCACTGTTAGATGTCGAGCGAAATGGCATTTGCGGAAGAGGTTGTTGCAATATTGATAGCAGAGGTCCCAGGAACGGACTTTCGCTGACAAGATGTCCGCCAGCCTCCGGTCAGTTTCTGTCGGCCTTACAATCACGGTAGCGAGAAGGCGCGTCTCATGTACACTGCAGCGCCATAGCGTTAGCGCAAGAGTCTCGTCCCCGCCTATTCCACTGGCTAATCGACGAAAATCCAACAATGGCACGCCCGGCGCATTTTCAGTATTGATGGCGTAATGCACCATTTTAACAAGCATTTTGGGTCTTCCTAGCGCTTCGAGACGGGATAGAATTTGTCTTTCGCTCTTCTCCATGGAAAGTTTGTCGCGCATAATGATTGAGGCCACAATGGCAAAGGATGATGGCATCGCATCAGTAGGCAGGGTCGGAGGATTGCTGACAGCCGAGGATATTCGTTCTGGCGATCGCCGCGCCCTTGCGCGCGCCATCACACTCAGTGAATCCCAACGGACTGATCACAAATCCGAAGCGGAGATATTGCTCAAAAGCCTATTATCGGACACCGGCCATTCAATGCGCATAGGCATTTCTGGGCCGCCAGGGGTAGGTAAATCAACCTTTATTGAGGCATTCGGATTATATTTGCTTGGCATTGGCAAGAGTGTGGCCGTTCTTGCCGTGGATCCGTCGAGCGCGCTTTCGGGCGGTTCGATTCTTGGTGACAAGACCCGCATGGAACGCCTGGCGCGTGAAAAAGATGTGTTTATCCGCCCCTCCCCGGCGGCCGGCGCACTCGGAGGGGTGGCATACCATACGCGCGAGGCAATGCTGTTGTGCGAAGCGGCAGGCTTTGATGTGATCCTGATCGAGACTGTCGGTGTAGGCCAATCTGAAATGGCCGTTGCTGATCTAGTGGACGTGTTTGTTCTTCTAGTGCAGCCTGGCGGCGGCGACGATCTGCAGGGAATCAAGCGTGGCGTGATAGAATTAGCCGACTTGATTGTCGTCACCAAGGCGGATGGCAATTTCTCAGAGCTGGCACGCCACACGGCGGCAGATTATCGCTCGGCGCTTTCTATCATCTGGAGGCGAGGCGAAGGCCTTCAGCCGGAGGTTCTCTCCTGTTCGGCGACAGAGGGGCGCGGCATGACGGATGTCTGGCAGGCGGTTGAAAGCTATTGTGGTGCATTGGCTGAATCCGGAGAATTGGCGCGGAAACGGGAGAATCAAGCGCGGAGATGGATGTGGCGCGCGGTGGAGGAGAACGTGATGAGTGCCCTAAAAAATGAACCTGCTATGGCGGCGCTCCTTGAGCGCCTTGATTCCGATGCTGCGGAAGGTCGAAAAACTCCATCGGCGGCCGCATCTGAGATATTGGCGGCGTTTCGCGGCGCATCAGAGGAGAGTGCCAAATAACGCCCATCAGGCTTGACGGCGAGGTTATTCGGGCCTAAGTATGCGCCGCCTCAAGAGTAGGACATTCACACGGAGCGTTCCCATGTCTCGGCGTTGCGAACTCACAGGTAAAGGCGTACAGACTGGCAATAATGTCTCCCACGCCCACAACAAGACTAGGCGGCGGTTTCTGCCAAATTTGCAGTCAAAATCCTTGTTGAGCGATACACTGGGCGAGACCGTCCGTTTTCGCGTGACGACCTCAGCCCTCCGAACGGTAGAGCGCCAGGGTGGCCTTGACGCCTACCTACTGAGCGCTCCGGACTCTGTGCTGTCGCTCTCGGCACAGCGCACCAAACGTAAAATTGCTCGAGCGCGCGCTGCCGCTGAATAATTAACTTATCCCCAGCTTATTTCCTAGCAAGCGCCTATTCCGATTGGCGGGCAGCACCGCTCGCCGTATAGTTTGGCGCGACTGTTGATCGCTACAAAGGAGATTGGTTATGAGCGCAGCATCTGAATTCCCCAACCTCCATATTGTCGATCATCCGCTAGTGCTACACAAGCTTAGCCACTTGCGCGACGAAACCACTCACAGCAATGACTTCCGCGCTATATTGCGCGAAATGGCCCTCTTGATCGGCTATGAAATTACACGCGTCCTCGATATGACTACAAAAAATATTGCGACTCCGATTACCGAGATGGAGGCACCGTTCTTGGCTAGCACCAAGCCGGCCATCGTGCCCGTACTACGCGCTGGACTCGGCATGGCGGAGGGCCTGTCTGAACTTATCCCTACGGCACCTATTGGCCACATCGGCTTGTTTCGCGACCCGAAAACTCAGCGGCCTGTGGAATATTATGTTCGCCTTCCGGAAAACAAAGAGCGCCTCTTCATTCTCGTCGACCCAATGCTGGCAACGGGCTATTCGGCAAGTTATGCGGTAGACGTATTGAATAAATACGGTGTACCGGACAGCAAGGTGCGCTTTATGGCCATGGTGGCGGCTCCAGAAGGCATGCGAGCGTTCAACGAGGCACACCCCACCGTTGAAGTGTGGGCTGCCGCACTGGACGAGAAACTCAACGAAAAAGCCTATATCGTGCCGGGTCTTGGTGATGCCGGAGACAGGCTATTTGAGACAAGTTGAATGGCACCGGACTCTTATTCTTTTAGCTCAAACACTAGCAGCAGTGTCCGCTGGAACATTGAGTAGTTATCATCTGAAATGAGATAAATAATAGTCCGTCCGGAGTTGTCCCGCCGTACGGCTAATCCTTCCATGTTGTCGATCGTGAGCGGCGAACGGATTCGGATGAGTTCTGTGCCTTCAAGGCGAGTATCGAGGCTGATAAGCTTTTTGGGAACGCGTTTTAGCAGGGCGGCAACACCGCCAATGAGGGTAAAGCGGCGTTCTAGCACCAATATGTCACCGTCCGGAAGACGCGCTGCGCCGGTGGGGCGGAAGCGGGGGGTACGGTAAAATTCGAAGCGCTTGGCCGGCGCGCCATCGCGCAGCACCCAACCTGGCTTGCCCAAGCGTTGATTGTCGAGCCCTTCCGTCAGGAGTAAGAGGCCACCATCGGCCAGGGTGACTAGGCCCTCCAAGGCAGCGTTGCTGTTGAATTCGTTGAGTTCCTTGGGCACCGCGATGGATTTTGGGCGGCTTGCCGCGAGCGCGTGAGCATCGAGTTCGGCAGGTGGCAAAAAACGCAGGATACGGTGATGTTGTTCGAAAGCAACAAGTATTGCCCCGTCCGTGTCTCGGGCTAGGGCCTCGGCGTCGCGATAGCGCCCCGAGAGCGGTTTTCCGTCTAGACCGGTAATGGGTGCAAGACGCGCAGTATCAGCGTCAGAAAGATTGCCTTCGGCATCATAGAGTAGCGTGGCAGAAAACCACATGCCTTTGTCTGAAGCCGCTAACAGACGATGACCATCTTCGCTTATCAAAAGGGCAGAAAATCCGCCAAACCGCTCATCGTTAGCCGAAAGCTTAAGGCCTCCTCGATATAACAGCGGGCCGACCGTGCGTTGGTTGATATCTTCATAATTGAGCGGTACCGAGGAGGTTAGAAGTTCAATCTCTATTGCGCGGCCTTGCCCCACATTGAGCAGGAGCAACAAAAGGAGAAGCAGAAAAAGGTAGTGCGACTTCTTCACAGGTAACTGAACTGGGTGCGGGCGTGCATGCTCTAGGCCTGTAATGTGAAATGGGCGTCAAGGAATAGTCGCATAGCATATTTTTGAGAAATTTTATGATAATTGCGTATAGGTAGCCTCTCATCGGTATAGCCCAATTGCCGCTTGCTATGGTGTTAGTTGACCAGCTCTACGCCTTAGCTAAGGCGCAATTGCTTGAAGACCCTTTGATCCTGACCACCGAAGGTACGTCTTTTGATCGCCATTGGTATGGTTCTCAATGTCTTCCAGCAATCTGACGAGCTCGCGCTGTGACAAAGATGATTCGGCGCCCAACTAGAAACGCAAACTGGGCTTTTTCGCCAAATTTTGTAATAACAGTGGGATGAAGCAGGGCCTTAACATCATTGATTGCGACTTGCACGTCATTGAAGACGGTGAATTTTTTGCAAATTATCTCGATCCGCGTTTTCACGATCATATGCCGGAATATCTTGGTTGGGGACCAACCAACTTTCCGCACTGGAATGTAAAGGGACAAACCATTCCGCCGTGGGCGCGGGACGAAGCGGTAATAGGTCCGCAAAAGGCTCTTGACGCACCTAGCGAGAGTCTCTACGCGCCCATCCGCGAAAAGCGATACGACGCTGCTTCGACCATCGCGGCAATGGATATAGAGGGAATCGACGAGGCGGTCATGTTCCGCACCTTCGCCTCAATGTTTCTCTCAATTGACAGTTTGGCAGGGGATCTAGCGATGGCTTATAGCGCTGCATTCAACGATTGGCTGGCGGATTATTGCACGCCTTTTGCGCGGCGTATCCGCCCAGCCGCTATCGTTTCGCTCCACGACCCCGAACTTGCTGCGGCAGAAGCACGCCGCGCGGTTGAGGAAAAAGGCCATGTAGCGGTGGTACTTCTGCCCATGCCTGTATCCGGCCGTTACGTCAATGCACCAGAATGCGACGTTTTGTGGCAGGAGGTTACGCGTTTAGGCGTGCCGCTTGTATTTCACGGTACGAGCGGGGGTGTTTCTGAGGACTACGCCTCAAACCGCTTTCGCGGGCATCCAAATTTCCGCACTCTAAATCATGCGTCAGCCTTTCCCTTCGAGCTGATGGCGGTTATGGGCGCGATTTTGGTGGGCGGGGTATGCGAGCGCTTCCCAGATATGCGCGTCGGTTTTCTTGAAGGAAATTGTGGCTGGTTGCCGTGGTGGCTCGACCGTCTAGACGGCCAGTGGCAGAAGTATGGAGGTGGCGAGAATTTGCAGCTTTCGGCCTTGCCGAGCGAGCATTTCCTCAGGCAGTGCTTTATCGCCACGGATTCTGATGAGGTTTTGGTCGGCCATGTAGTCGATCGTTTTGGTGATGACAATATCGTTATGTCAATTGATTACCCTCATGCCGATGGTGGTTACCCTAACGGAACCAATGAATTTCTCGAACTGCCTGGCCTTGGGCTGAGCTCGAAAAAGAAAATCGTGTGGGATAATTGTCGGCGCCTTTACGGGTTCAGCGACTAACTGGCAAGGCGTTTCCGACCGTCGCTGGCGCTTGACGAACGAACTTCTTCTTCAAATAACTCAGCGAGCTTTTCCGTCATTGTGCCGCCGAGCTGCTCAGCATCGGTGATAGTAACCGCATGTTGGTAGTAGCGTGTCACGTCGTGACCGATCCCTATAGCAAGAAGTTGGACCGTCGACATTAATTCGATCCGCTGAATAACTTTGCGGAGATGGCGTTCCAAATAATTACGCGGATTGACCGATAGGGTGCTGTCGTCGACCGGCGCGCCATCGGAGATCACCATGATAACTCGGCGTTCTTCCATCCGACCGAGCAACCGATCATGCGCCCAGAGCAGCGCTTCGCCGTCTATATTTTCCTTTAGTAGACCCTCGCGCAGCATCAAACCCAGGCCCTTGCGTGCCCGCCGCCAGGGTTCATCTGCGTTCTTATAAACGACGTGCCTGAGATCGTTCAGTCGGCCTGGATTGCGCGGACGGCCTTGGGCGAGCCAACGCTCTCGCGCTTGACCGCCCTTCCAGGCGCGGGTGGTAAAGCCGAGAATCTCGACCTTGACACCGCAGCGCTCGAGGGTGCGCGCGAGAATATCAGCGCACATGGCTGCAACGAGAATCGGCCGGCCGCGCATGGAGCCTGAATTGTCAATTAGCAGCGTTACCACCGTATCGCGAAAGCGCATCTCTTTCTCCTTCTTGTAGGAAAGAGGATGAAGCGGTTGAGTGACAACTCGCGCAAGGCGCCCAGAATCCAGCAATCCCTCTTCAAGGTCGAATTCCCAGGCGCGAACTTGGTGGGCAAGTAGGCGACGCTGTAAGCGATTAGCAAGACGCCCGATGACACCCTGAAGCTGAGATAATTGTTGATCAAGCTGTTGACGGAGGCGCCCTAGTTCCTCCGAATCGCATAAATCTGCAGCGTTAACGACCTCGTCGAACTCGGTGGTGTATGCGGTATAGGTCAGGCCTTGCTCATCGTCTGGACTGTCGCCCGGTAGCATGCGCCGCCGACCACCTTCGTCTGATTCGTCATCACCGTCCCCGGCCATAGCATCGGCGTCGCTATCAGATGAGTCGCTTGCCTCAGCGTCTTCGCCCATATCGGCTTCCGCGTCTGCGGTGCTATCGCCGTCCATCTGCTCGCCACTTTGGGCTGCACCAGAATCATCGGAATCGGAAGTTTCAGTTGAATCAGGTGTGGAATCTGCCTCTGAATCGTCACCTTCCTCCATGTCTTCATCCTCGATATCCAGGTCCCCGATCACCTCGCAGATCAGTTGGGCAAAGGCTTCTTGATCATCCGCTATTTTTGTCAGGTCGAATAGCTTCTTACCGGCTTTCTCCTCAAACCAAGGGCGCCAAAGGTCAGCGATATGTTTTGCAGCTGCTGGCAGCGGCTGGTCTTGGAGGCGCTCGCGTACGAGTGCCCCGATGGCGTCAGCGATGGGTGCTTCTTCTGGGCTAGACACATGTTCATAGCCCTTTAATCGGCTGCGCTGCTCCAGCGCCGACGTGAGATTGGCAGCAACGCCTGCAAAGCGCCGGGCACCAAGCGATTCGATGCGTGCTTGTTCCACCGCTTCAAATATAGCTCGCGCGTTGCGGCCCCTCGGTTGAGCGCGGCGGTGGGCGTCTGGGTTGTGATATTTAAGGCGGAGCGCCAGCGCATCGGCCGAACCTCGAACCATCTCGACATCTAGCAGGTTAAGGTCGCGGGCAGGGAAGGGGAGTTGAGCCTGTTCGCCAATTAATTGAGGAGTGTCTGAATCAAAGGATACCGCAAGCTCCTCGCCTTTTTTACCTGCGATGGCGCGGACGGCACAGCCGACGGCGCGTTGAAACCGCTCCGTTGGGTTTTCTTCCTTGTTAGGCAAGGATCGTCCTTTGACTCAGCTCTCGGCGGGAGTTGGCACTGCCGATTCCGGCAGTTCATTGCCGAAGCAGCGTTGATAGAATTCCGCGACTGCTGGGCGCTCCATCTCATCGCATTTGTTGACGAATGTGGTGCGGAACGCATACCCGATATCCTTGAAGATACTGGCGTTCTCGGCCCAATGAATTACTGTTCGCGGGGACATGACCGTAGAGATGTCTCCCGCCATAAAGCCGGAACGGGTGAGATCGGCAATTTCCACCATGGCAGAAACGACCTTGCGTCCTTCGTCATTGTCGTAGTCTGGGACCTGAGCGAGCACGATCTCCACTTCCTCGTTATGCGATAAATAGTTAAGAGTGGTGACTAAATTCCAGCGGTCCATTTGGCCTTGATTTATCTGCTGGGTACCGTGATAGAGGCCGGTGGTGTCGCCTAGGCCCACAGTGTTTGTTGTTGCAAAAATGCGAAACGCCGGATGTGGGTGAATCACTTTGTTTTGGTCCAAGAGCGTCAGCTTGCCATCGACCTCAAGGACGCGCTGGATTACGAACATCACATCTGGCCGTCCAGCGTCATATTCGTCGAAACAAATGGCAACCGGATTTTGCAACGCCCATGGTAAAATACCTTCGCGGAACTCAGTTACCTGCTTGCCATCCTTAATGACGATCGCATCCTTGCCGACTAGGTCGATCCTGCTGATATGACTATCGAGATTCACGCGAATGCACGGCCAGTTTAGACGTGCAGCCACTTGCTCGACATGGGTTGATTTCCCGGTACCGTGATAACCCTGAACCATGACCCGACGATTATGAGCAAAACCGGCGAGTAGGCTGAGAGTGGTGTCGTGATCAAAGCGATATGCCGGGTCGATATTAGGCACGTGCTCTTCTGGCTCTGAAAATGCTGGGACTTCCATATCGGTGTTGATGCCGAAGGTCTGACGCACCGAAACTGTTATGTCGGGTTGGCGATTCCCATGGTTCGGCGTTTCGCCAGTCTGCTCTTGAGAGGCCATTTCGTGTCCCTTTCAAGGGGGCTCTGCCGCGGCCGCGGCTGTTCGATCGATTCAGGAGACCTGATTTAAAAGATAGGTATAGGCCTGATTAATTGATTTCAACAACTCTTCGGATTTTTTGCACCCGCCATTCAAGTCCGGGTGGTATTTTTTTGCCAGTTCCATATACCGGTTGCGCAATTTCACTTTATCGAAATCCGGTTTCAGCTTGAGTGTGCTACAGGCATGCTCAATATCCATGGCTGTCTTGGAGTGTTTCTTGCCACTGTAATTGCGCCGGCCTTTGTTCACCTCTTCTTCGCTGAACCATTCTTGAGAAAAATTGTGGAACATGGTTTCGAGATCGTCCATTTCTTCGTGCAGCGGGCGTTGGCCGTAAACTGGCCAGGTCGGTCGGTGTCCGGTGATGTCGTGGCGCTGAAACGCCTCGATATCGCGGCGTGTCCAGCCGGCGAAAAAATTCCAGGCCCGGTTATATTCACGTACATGGTGAAGGCAGAACCAGCGATAGGTTCTCAGATCGTTAGGTGCGCGCGGCGCACGATGCGGTGCGCTTTCCTGACATTCGGGGTGCTCGCAAACATTCTCTGCCATGGCTTCAAATTTTTTTGGACGTTTGCGAGGATTGCCTTCAAATACCTTCATAGAATAATTATGCCGACTGCCTAGTGGTGAGTAAAGTCAAGGTGGCACCGTTAATATGCATCTCCGGGAATCCTATTATGTAGAGGTAAATAATGAGAGTTACTGAGGCAATCGAGGATAAAATTACTGCTGAGCTGCAGCCAGTCAGACTTAAAATCGAAGACGAATCGGCGAGCCATCAAGGTCATGCTGGGGCGCGACCAGAGGGCGAGAGCCATTTTCGCGTTGTTATCGTTAGCGCTAAATTCGAGGGCATGAAACCCCTCGCACGTCAGCGTCTCATTTATCGATTGCTCGCCGATGAGATGAAAACTGATATTCACGCGCTAGCCTTGACTACCTTGACTCCGGATGAGGATCGATAGACTCATTTAGGACTGTTCGCCATAAACAATTAGTATGAACCTTATTTAATGGAAGTGAGTAGCAGGGTCAGTTTCAAAGGACCGTTATGGTAATTTTAGGCAGTTGTATGGCTCATTCGTCGCCAGTGTACCAGTGCGGATACTGATCCTTCACCACTGGGCTGGTGGCGGCCCAGGAGACACAGCTATCAAGCATTGGCGGTTTGATGTCGCCAGCCGCCATGATCTCTTTCTCACGCACGGAAAATATTGTCTGAAACGCGACAGTAGCGACGACGCTCATTAGCTCGCGGACATGGGTGCAGCCCTGGTTCCCGCCGACGTACGCTTTGACTTGGCGAATCCAACCCGGGCCAATCCTAACGCCAACTAGATTCTGAAAACTCTTACCGGCGCTCGGACAGAGCTCATAGGGCGTAGTGTCGAAGGCGGTCTCGACCGCTTGGATACAAAGGTCATCGTCAAGGGTGAGTCGTACCCTCATATCGTGTATTGGCTCACCGGGCACGACCGTGCCGCGCCAATCGCTCTCGATTTCGTAACTCTTGACGTCGATGATATGGGCTTCGATATCCCAAAGCCCGTCTTCACGGCGGAATCCCTGACTTTCGATGTCACGGGTATGAAGATGTTCTCGCTTGGCTGGCGCGCTGAGCGGCATGACGGCCTCATGATGCGGTGTCGGGGGGTGGTAAGAAGTCCGGATTCTAGAGCACCGCATATACCAATAGTGGCATCAGAATGAAAGCGAGCAAGGAAGACATAACAACCAGACTTGCAACCTCTTCTGGTTCGCGGTCGTAATAGGATGCGAAGAGATAATTGAAAACAGCGATTGGCATGCAGCATTGGATGATCAGAACGCCCTTTTGCATATCTTCATAACCAAACAATTCTGCGAAACCGAAGCCGCCGCCGGCGCCCATGCTAAGGCGAAGAAGCGATAGTGATAGGGTGCGGCTAAAGCGGATAACGCGCAGCTTAGCTAATGATACGCCAAGGGTGAAGATCATCAGCGGAATGGCGAGACCGCCCAAGAGATCGGTAGTGTTGTAGAGAAACTCCGGGACTTCGGTGCCAGTCGCGAGAAAGATCGCACCAAGGGCGACAGCATAGGGAATCGGTGCCTTGAGCAGTGGTAGCGGAGTTGGAAAACCGGAAAATAGCCATTGGCCGAAGATCAGTTGAGCCGAGGCAGAGACCGCGAAAAATCCGATGCCGAGCGCCAGCCCCTCCTCACCAAAGGCAAACAGGCAAAGCGGTAGACCAATATTTCCAGCATTGGGAAAGGTGACAGGCGCAAGATAGGTTCGCAGGGGTAATCTGGCTACGAGCAGAATGACCGTGCCAATGGCGGCGAAGGTGAGGAGTGCCACTGCTCCGCTTAACGCCATTGTAGCGATCTGCTCGGAGAGACCTTGCATGCCAACCATGGTCGAGAAAATTAGACATGGTGCGCCAATATGCCCAACTAAGTGGGTGACAATGCGAGTGTCGTAAGGCTGGTCGAGGCGCGACCAGAGATAACCCAATCCAGCGCACGCAAAGACCGGGAAAATAGTGTTAAAAAGTTCTAGAATCATTGTGCGTGTGGGGGCTTAGACTTTAAGCGCAGGCAGGTGCCTATGCATAGCCGTCCGTTGCGTCCTCCATGCCATCCGTCGGCGGAATGACGCGAACCGAGGTAATGCGGTTCTTCTGCCGACCGCGCACATCAAGGATGAATCCGTTCAGCTCGAAACGGTCTCCGATATGAGGGATTTGTTGTGCGACCTGAAGAGCTAAGCCGGCAATCGTTGCCGCCTCTTCGTCAGGCAGACACCATTCAAATGTCCGGTTGAGATCTCGAATTGTGGTGTCACCTGCAACAAGGACAGAGCCATCAGCTCGTGCTACTGTATGGCGTAGGGCGATGTCATGTTCATCGACGATATCACCGACGATTTCTTCGAGGATATCTTCCAGCGTTACAAGCCCCATAAGCGACCCATATTCATCAACCACCAGAGCGAAATGTGTCCGTCGGTCTCTAAACGCGTTGAGTTGTTCCCGCAGAGTAGTTGTTTCCGGTACGAACCAGGGCGGTGTCAGAACTTTTTCAATATCGAGCTTTTCTATCTCACTCCAGTAGCCTTGTAGTGCGCGCAGCAAATCTTTCGTGTGCAATACACCAACGATGTTGTCGGACTCGTCACGCCATAACGGAATGCGCGTGAACGGACTTTCCACTACTTGGTCTAGAATAGTCCGCGCCTGTAAATTCAGATCGATCATCGCCATATTGTTGCGATGGGTCATTACTTCCCCGACGGCAACGTCGTCGAGATCAAGAATACCGTGCAGCATGTCGTGCTCATGCTTGATCACTGCGCCTTCCTCGGCTTGCAGGCTTATCGCCCCGCGTAACTCTTCCTCGGCTTCTTCTTCCTTATTTTCGACAATCTTGTGGGCTCCAAACGGCATCAGTGTGATGTGAACAATGCCGCGGACCGTGAGAACTGCCGGTGTTAACACCCAGACGAGAGCAAGAAGGATTGGCGCCATTGTCAGAGCAAAGCGGTCGGCGTTACGAATGGCGTAGGTTTTGGGCAGCACCTCGGCAAAAATTAAAATAGTAATGGTTAGACCAACCGTAGCATAGAAAACGCCGACTTCCCCAGCGACCGAGATTAGTAAATTGGTGGAGAGCGAGGCAGCGAGAATGTTAACCGCATTGTTGCCGAGAAGGATCGTGCCTATAAAACGCTCGCGTTGGCGCAGGAGTTTTCCAAGCATTCGGGCTCGCCGGTTGCCTTGTTTTTCGAGATGATGCAAGCGCGCACGGGAGGCGGCTGTAACCGCAGTTTCGGAGCCCGAGAAAAAACCTGACAATAGAATAAGTACGCTGACAGCGACGGTCATGACGATTTGCCCAGAAGTCATAGCGTTAACTAGGCCTCGCAGAGAAAAGCGTCGAGCGCTTTGGCGATATCTGTTTCGTCAATTTCCGATGCAATAAAGGCTTCACCGATTGCACGCGCAAGGATGAGATGGAGACGACCATCTCGCACCTTTTTATCATGGCGCATTTGATTCATCAGGGCGTCTCGATGCCGCGCTTTTCTAGGTAACGCCGCTGCTGTAACCGGGAGACCATTTGCTGCTAGGTGGGTCACGACACGCGCGACGTCAATTTCTGAAGCGATGCCAATTTGTTGCGATATGCGAAATGCCATTACCATGCCGAGGGCCACCGCCTCTCCATGCAGTAGCGCTTCGCCATAGCCGCATTCGGCTTCGAAGGCGTGGCCGAAGGTATGTCCAAGATTAAGTAGTGCTCGGCGTCCGGCTTCGCGCTCATCGTCGGCGACGATGCGTGCCTTGGCGCGGCAGCAATGGGCTATGGCGTGCCGGCGTGTCGCTTCGTCTCCAGCCAGCAGCTTCGCACCATTTTTTTCGAGCCAGGCAAAAAAAGGTGCATCATCGATAAGGCCATATTTTACCATCTCAGCGTAACCTGCGCGTAGTTCCCGGGGTGGCAGGCTGTCGAGCGTGGCAGTATCCACCAGTACCAGGCGAGGTTGGTGGAAACTGCCAATCAGGTTCTTGCCCTGGCGCGAATTGATGCCGGTCTTGCCGCCGACAGAACTATCGATCTGGGAGAGTAGGGTGGTTGGCAATTGAATGAAGTTGACGCCGCGCAACAGAATACTGGCTGCAAACCCAGTAAGATCGCCGACCACACCACCTCCAAGAGCAAACAACGTAATGCCACGTTCGGCGCCGGATTCGAGTAAGCGTTCAAGCAAGTCCTGCAAAGTCGAGAAATTTTTGCTCACTTCGCCGGGCTGTAGCACGATCGTTTCGCATGTCACACCATGGTGGGATAGTGAATTGATCGTGCGTTCGGCGTAAAGTGGTGCGACAGTTTCATCACTGATCAGAATTGTTCGGGGCAAGGTTAGGAGCGGCGCGATAAGATCGCCAGATTGTTCCAGAAGATTCGTGCCCACGACGATATCATAGCTGCGTACACCGAGTGCGACAGTTACCAATTCAGGAGTCGCGGCCTGACTATCGGGCTGTAGTTCGTTTGCGCTCACGGTTTTCTCTAATTAACCTCGGGTGCGGTGGAATGAGTCTTGCTCGTTTCCAGGGTGGTAAGGCGTTTCAGTGACGCTACAACTTGGTTGACGGTCTCTTCATGGGGGCAGTCTTGGCTTTGCACGGTTACATCCGCCTGTTCATAAATTGGATAGCGTTCCGCCATTAGATTACTTAGCACTTCTTCCTTGTTGTCGACATTTAACAATGGTCGATTGCTACGGCGGGAGACACGGCGCAGTAGCACATCAAAATCTGCGCGGAGCCAAACTGAATAGGCCTTTTGATTGATCAGTTGTCGGGTTTCTGGGTCCATGAATGCACCACCACCGGTTGCCAGCACATGGGGTGGCTGGTTGAGCAAGCGTGCAATCACCCGCCGCTCACCGTCGCGAAAGGCGGTCTCACCATGAACATCGAATATATCGTTGATGGACATGCCAGCCGCAGCCTCAATTTCATCATCGGCGTCGACAAAATCCATTCCGATTCGGGTCGCGAGCCGCCTACCTATAGCGCTCTTACCAGACCCCATAAGGCCGACCAGCACGATCGAGCGGTTAAACGGCGCATCACCAAGAGCCGCGTTCATATCCGTGTCAGCCCGGCCTTCCCCGTAAAAAGTTCGGATCCGCTTTGCCGATCTTTGCCACAACTATTGCTGTGATCTGGGGCGGACATTAGACTGCCTTAAAATAGCCATAAACAAATCGACGATCTCAAAATAGCCAGTTTTTGGCTTTAGCACAAACTAGAGCGCTTGCGGAGCGCGGAGCAATCTCGCAGAAACAAACGCTGTACTATATGGGAAACACAACAAAAATTTTACTGATGCTGGTAGTTTTAGCGATTGGCGGTGGACTTGCGTTCTTGTTGACCTGGAATATTCCACCTCCCACTGACCCCATCGAAATAGCATTGCCTGATGAGCGGTTCGAGAAATAGACCCCGCGCTGCGGGAGCGTTGCTTGCTGTGCTGCTGTTTACTTGCGGGTCAGCCATAGCGGAGGAAGTTGATTCCGAAGCACCAATACGCCTTGTGCCGCCTAATGAGATCGAACAACCACAATTCGATGCATCGCCGCTGTCTGAGCCAGCAGGTGAACTGCTTATACTTGAGGCTGAGGATCTCGGTGAACCGAAAACATCGGTTGAGACGGATGGGGATCAGGTCAAGGTGGGCAAATTGAACGAAATAGATGCGGATGCTGTTGGCCTGTTAAGCGAATCTTCTGGCGGCTATCCCGATAGCTTATGGCACGGTAGTCGGCGCGACAGAGTGATGGCGTTGTTACCACGTTTGCCGGTGGAGGCACGATCACCAGCGATGCGCTCAGCAGCTCTTAAACTGCTGCTTTCGTCGGGTGAAGCACCCAGCGGTGAAGTCATCGAAAAGGGCAGATTACTTCGTCTCCGTGCGGAGCTTCTTGCCCGCATGGGTGAATATGATGTTGCCATCGCACTGCTGCAAGCCTCGCCGAGTGGGGGTTTTGAGGAAATCATCGCACGCTATGACAGCGATCGGATGTTTCTCAAGCTAGACTTCGTTGGTGCTTGTGGTAAAGCCCGAACGCGTATTGATATTTCGCCGCTCCCCTATTGGCAGCGTGCGCTAATTTTTTGTCAAAGCAGGTCTCAGGAAGTGGAGGCGGCGAGCCTCGGTCTTGACTTGCTGCGCGAGAGTGATTCGCCACCGAGTGCTGCTTTTGTCACTTTGATCAATGCTATGAACGGGTATGGTGAGGCAGTTCTTGATTCACTACCCAACCCAACGCCTATGCTCGTTTCTATGTTGCGCGTGCTTAATATTCCCGCGCCAGCGGATGCCCTTGACGTAGCGAATCCTGCATTGCTTCGCGTTTTTGCCAGCACCTCAGACAGTGATATCGAGCTTCGTTTAGCTGCCGCGGAGGAAGCTGAAGCAGTTGGCGCTTTGCCCGCGGAAAGCATCGGTTTGCTTTATGCGGCAGTAGCGTTTAGCTCTGAAGAATTAGCGAACCCTATTGAATATAGCGCCGATATGACAGGACCATTAGCGCGCGCCATTCTGTATCAGGCCATTCTTGCGGAAGATGTCCCCACTGCACGCGCTGAAGCGATCGGCATTACTTTGGAGCGTGCACGGGAGGAGGGTCGTTTCGCGACCATGGCCCGTGCTTTGCTGTCAGCCATACAGGTGCTGCCGGCGACTCAGGAGTTTGCTTGGTTTGCGGCTGAAGCAGGGCGCGCCTATTTTGCTGCCAATCGCTGGGAGGAAGCGGGGCGTTGGTTTAATTTGGCGCTAGCCGAGAGTGGCACTGATTTGGAGGCGCAACAAGCAGCAGTTCAATTGTGGCCTTTGGTTGCCTTGAGCGGTGAGAAGATAGAGGTAGACGAGGATATGCTGGATGCCTGGTGGGAATACCAGGGCAGTCCGTTGGGCCCAACGACCCACCAACGCGGTGCTTTGCTGCTTACACTGCTTGCCGCAACTGGCCATGAGATTTCGTCCGAGCAATGGGACGCCCTGCTTGCCGGACCTTTGATCGAGCCAAGTGCTGTCACGTCTCCGGCACTTCGTCACGCCCTTTCCGCTGCCGCTGATAATGGCCGCATTGGTGAAACGGTACTTCTGGCGCTCCTGGGTCTTGGTTCTGGCGGGCCACAAAATTCCGGAGTGGCCACGCTCGGGGAAACAATCTCCGCGCTTCGTGCTGCTGGGCTTGTGCTGGATGCCCACGCTATTGCTGTGGAAGCTGCGTTGGCAAGTGGCCTGTGATTTTGGTGGAGCATGACGCAGAATTTAGAGAAAAAATCGACGATACTCGTGCGCTAGAGCTATTTCTCGATATGTTGCTCTCGGAACGTGGTGCAAGCAAAAACACGGTGGAGAATTACCAGCGCGATATCGAACGTTTTCGGGCTGCACAACAGGCTCGGGGAGGGCGCCTTAGCAATGCCAATACAGGCGATATACGCACCTATTTGAGTAAGCTTGCCCAAGACGGTCTTGCTCCGCGAACAGCGGCACGGCACCTTTCCGCTTTGCGCCAGTTCTACTGTTTTCTGCAAGCAGAGAAAATCCGCCAGGATGATCCTTGTACAACGGTGGAGGGCCCACGCCTCGGCCGTCCCTTGCCGAAGGTACTCAGCGAGGACCAGGTGGCTCTTTTGCTGGCCGCAGCGCGTATGCGAGTCTCCGACGAGATCGGCAGACCACGCGCCAAGGCCGATGCCATCCGCTTGCTAGCGTTGGTGGAACTGCTCTATGCGACGGGCCTTAGAGTATCCGAGTTGGTAACATTGCTGTTGGAAAATGTCGTTGAGGGGCGAAAGTGCTTACTTGTGCTTGGCAAAGGAGGTAAAGAACGGATCGTGCCTGTCGGCGAGCCAGCTGAAGCGGCCCTTGCAGACTATCTTAGTCTTCGCGACATTCATCTTGGCAAGGTAGCACAGTCAAAATGGCTGTTTCCATCGCGCGGTAGTCATCTTACCAGACAACGATTTGCGCAAAGTTTGAAACAATTAGCGATTGAGTCTGGACTGCCACCTGAAAATGTCTCTCCTCATGTACTACGCCACGCTTTTGCAAGCCATTTGCTGGCAAATGGTGCTGACCTCCGGGCTGTACAAAAAATGCTTGGCCACGAAGATATTTCTACAACGCAAATTTATACTCACATCTTGGATGATCGGCTAAAAGCGGTGGTGCGCAATCATCATCCGCTGGCCGATGGTATTCACTAATATCCTGCGAAATGGCGCTGAAACGCCAAATAGCTTAGTCTGATGGTGAAAGAACACGAATCGGAAGACGCGAGCAATCCCAAAATGAACAGCTATCTGGATTTCGAAAAGCCCATCGCAGAGATTGAGGGCAAAATTCACGAACTGCGCCATCTGAGCGATGGTAACGGGGTAAATATAATCGAAGAGGTATCCCGACTGCAGAGCAGGGTGGATAAAATTTTGCGGCAAACATACAGCAAATTGTCGCCTTGGCAGAAGGCCCAAGTGGCTCGCCATCAGATGCGGCCGCATTTTTCAGATTATGTGAAAGCACTTATCGAGGACTTTACCCCCCTCGCTGGCGACCGTAATTTTGCTGAGGATTTTGCTATCGTAGGAGGCCTCGGGCGCTTTCGCGGCCATTCCTTGATGATTATTGGTCATGAGAAGGGTGCTGATACGGATGGACGTCTAAGGCACAATTTCGGCATGGCCAATCCAGAAGGTTATCGTAAGGCTGTCCGCCTGATGCGAATGGCGGAGCGATTCTCGCTGCCGGTGGTGACACTTGTTGATACACCGGGCGCCTATCCGGGCGTCGGAGCGGAGGAGCGCGGACAGGCCGAAGCTATTGCGCGGAGTATTGAAACTTGCCTTGATCTTCGCACGCCGATCATTAGCGCTATAATTGGCGAGGGTGGCTCGGGCGGTGCCATTGCTCTTGCAGTCGCTAACCGCATCTTAATGCTTGAACATGCGACCTATTCAGTAATCACCCCGGAAGGATGTGCGGCCATTCTATGGCGCAGTGCTGAATATGCTCAAGAGGCGGCGGAAGCTTTGAAAATGACAGCACAGGATTTGCACAAGCTGGCCGTGGTCGATGAGATCGTTGGTGAGCCTATCGGCGGTGCTCACCGTTCCCCAGAAGTTGCCATTGCCGCCCTCGGTGATGCTTTGGGTAACGCACTGGAAGAATTAAGGGTATTTGGCGGTTCGGACTTGAGGGCCCAGCGTCGGGAGAAGTTCCTGGAAATGGGCAAGGCTAGTTTGAGCTAAGGCGGGTTCAGCCAGCTTTGCGGATCATGCCTTATTTTCTGCCGGTATATCAGGCTTAAGAAGTACCTAAACCAACTTACCGTGACACTGTTTATATTTTTTGCCCGATCCGCAGGGACAGGGGGCATTGCGGCCAACTTTGTTCCAGGTGGCAGGGTCGTCTTTATCGAATTCCGCATGGCGCAAAGTGCCGAGCTGCACTTCTGAATCTATCATTTGCTCTTTGATCATGCCGGGTGGTGGCGTGGGTTCTTCTGTTAATTCTCCCTTTGGCTCGCGCGCGACTGGCGCTAAGCCAGCGAATGCCGGGTCTTGCCGAGTCTCGTGGGTTTCCTGAGGTGTTCGTTCTAGCAGGGTTTGTTCTTCTTGCTCATTTAATCTGAGCTCAACGTGCGTTAGCAATTGTGTAACCTGCTCGCGAAGGCCGGACAGCATGTCTTCGAACATACTGAAAGCTTCTTGCTTATATTCGTTGAGCGGATCGCGTTGGGCATAGGCGCGAAGCCCGATACCCTGACGCAGGTGATCCAGGGTGAGGAGGTGGTCCTTCCAGGTCTGGTCTAGAATTTGCAGAAGGAGGCTCTTCTCCGCCATATGCCAAATATCGGACCCGAATTTGGCAACCTTAGCAGCCATCTGACGGTCGGAAGCGTCAGTAATTCGTTTAATAATTTCCTCTTCAGCGATGCCTTCCTCTGATGCCCACTCATCAATCGGCAATTCTAATCCTAGCAGGCGTTGGCTATCCTCAGACAGGCCTTTAAGATTCCATTCTTCGGCATACGCCTTTTCCGGGATATTATCGTCGACGATTTCCTCGATCACCTCGTATCGCATATCGGCGACCGTTTCCGAGACGTCTTCCACCCGCATTAGATCTTTGCGCTGCTCATAGACGACCTTTCGTTGGTCGTTCATAACGTCGTCGAATTTTAACAGGTTCTTGCGAATTTCGTAGTTGCGTGCCTCCACCTTCTGCTGGGCCTTTTCAAGAGCCTTATTAATCCATGGATGGATGATGGCCTCATCTTCTTTGAGGCCGAGCTTGGCGAGCATGGAATCCATCCGCTCGGAACCGAAGATGCGCATTAGATCGTCTTCGAGCGAAAGAAAGAAGACCGATGCACCAGGGTCGCCTTGGCGTCCCGAGCGGCCGCGCAGTTGATTGTCTATACGTCTTGCTTCGTGGCGTTCACTACCAATAATCAGCAGACCGCCGGCGGCAAGGACTTTTTCTTTCTCTGCTGCTACTTCAGACCGGATTCGCTCGATCTCACTTCTTCGCGTGATGTCGTTTTCGAGTCCCGCAAGCTCAGCGAGGATGCGGAAATCCGCATTACCGCCGAGCTGAATATCGGTGCCTCGGCCGGCCATATTAGTCGCTATGGTTACAGCACCGACGCCTCCAGCTTGGGCGATAATGCCAGCTTCCTGCTCATGGTAGCGTGCATTCAAGACGTTGTGCTCAATACCTTTTTCTATCATTAGTTTGGAGAGTAGCTCAGATTTTTCGATACTTGTTGTTCCGACTAGGATCGGCTGTCCAGATTGGCGGCTGGCTTCAATTCGGGAGATAATCGCTCTCCATTTTTCGTCAGCTGTACGATAAACCTCGTCGTCATTATCGTCGCGCACATTGGGCTTGTTTGTTGGTATTTGGATTACTTCGAGATTATAGATATCGGCAAATTCTGCCGCCTCAGTTGCCGCCGTGCCAGTCATGCCGGCAAGCTTGGGATACATGCGGAAGTAATTTTGGAAGGTGATCGAGGCGAGGGTCTGGTTCTCGTTTTGAATAGGCACTTGTTCCTTGGCTTCAAGTGCTTGATGTAGGCCATCTGAGAACCGCCGACCGGGCATCATGCGACCTGTGAACTCGTCTATGATGATGACCTGACCGTCCTTAACAATGTAGTCCTTGTCGCGCTCAAACATCAAATGGGCACGCAGTGCCTGATTGATATGGTGGACAACGGAAACGTTCTCGATATCGTAAAGATTTTCGCTTTTAAGAAGATTGTTCGCGTCGAGCAATTGTTCCGCATGTTCAGTGCCGACATCGGTTAGGGTGGCAGTGCGAATTTTTTCGTCGATTTCGTAATCATCCTGTCCGAGTCCAGGAATAAGCGCATTCGCATTTTGATAAAGTTCGGAATGGTCCTCAGCGGGGCCGGAGATGATCAGTGGTGTGCGCGATTCATCGATCAGGATGCTGTCGACTTCGTCGACGATAGCGAAATTGAACTCCCGTTGCACCATGCTTTCGAGGGTGAACTTCATATTGTCTCGTAGATAGTCGAAGCCAAACTCGTTGTTGGTGCCGTAAGTCACGTCGCATTCATACTGCTCTCGACGTTCATCATCGGCTAGGCCATGCACGATGCAGCCGACCTTCATGCCCAAAAATTCGTAAATTTCGCCCATCCAAGCGGCATCTCGATTGGCGAGATAGTCGTTCACTGTAATGACATGTACGCCTTGGCCACCCAGAGCATTAAGATAGACTGGAAGTGTGGAGACCAGGGTTTTGCCCTCGCCGGTCGCCATTTCTGCTATCTTTCCTTCGTGTAGCACCATGCCGCCAATAAGCTGCACGTCGTAATGGCGCTGACCCAGAGTTCGTTTCGCCGCTTCGCGGACCGTGGCAAAGGCTTCATGAAGAACGGCGTCTAGGTCTGGGTTTTTCTCCAAGCGCTCGCGAAGATGATCAGTGAGACTGCGCAACTCTAGGTCCGAGAGTTTTTCTAACTTAGTTTCAAAACTATTGATAGCTTCCACGCGCTTGGCGTATGCCTTGACTACACGTTCGTTTGCGGTGCCGAATATTCGACGCGTCAATCCCCCCATCATGTGATGACCTCGATTTCGCTCCAGAATTGCGCGCGGCTGAAATGAATCCTTCATTGAGAGATAAGCGCGCTCGTTGGGACTGTCAACGGCTGGCCGGAGGGCAAGGGGCAGCAGGTTGTATGAAATCCGCCGATATGGTTTAAGCGCAGCGCAGAGTTTATGTGGGCAGCTATCGCATTACTAGCATAAGGAATTTGTTATGATTTTGTTCGGATACCGCTTGCCTTGGGCACTGTGGTTTAAGCCGATTACCATAGCGGCTAGCGTCGTTATGTGGGGCGCTCTAGCGGCCCAGGCTGAGGATGGCGAACCCTTAGCGGCGATGGTTAATGGCGAGAGCATCACGCGGACGGAAATTTTACTGGCGATGGAGCTTTTGCCGCCGCAATTTCGCCAGTTGCCACCCGAACAGCTTTACCCCCTCATCCGCGAACAGTTGATTGACATCAAGCTATTGGCTGCGAGAGGAGCGGCTTTGGGCCTGCACGACGATTCGCGCATAGCCGCGCGAGTAAAATTTTATGAAATGCGCCTTCAGCACGATTATTACGCCCGCGAGATCGTTGAAAATTATCTCGACCAAGAATTAATCGATGAGCGTTATCAAAAATTACTTGATAATTTTTCTCAGGAGGAGGAACTAAAAGTAAGTCACATCCTAGTTGCGACCGAGGAAAAGGCCGAGGAAGTTGCTCAAAAATTAGAGGATGGCGATGATTTCGTCGAGGTGGCACGACAATATTCAGTCGGGCCGTCGGGGCCGAAGGGCGGCGAGCTAGGTTATATCCGCCGTGCCCAGGTCGTGCCAGAGTTCGCCGAAGCCGCGTTTGACCTTGATGATGGTGAAATTTCCGATCCGATCAAAACCCAATTCGGCTGGCATGTGATTTTGGTGACAGAGCGGCGCGTCCCCAAACCACCGAAATTCGCAGAAGTGGAAGATAAACTGCGCGCCGAAATCGCCGAACGTCTTCTTGCTGATGCCGCCAAGGAAGAGCGGCTCGAGGCTGAAATCGAACTCTTCGATATGGATGAAGGTTTTTTTGGGGATGGCGAACTGGTGCAGTGAAAAGCCGCGACGCAAAAAGCCACGAGTAGGAAAGATGGAGAAAATATCACCTTTGGCGCCTAAGAAATTCCCTACCATGCCGCCGGTGGCGGGGGTGCGTCTTGGTGCGGCGGCCTGCGGTGAGCGCTACAAGGGGCGGCATGATTTGTTGTTTGCCGAATTTGGGCCGGGCACTCGTGTCGCTGGCGTGCTAACTCAATCACAGACGCCGGGTGCGCCGGTGAAATGGTGTCGTCAGCTATTGCCCGGGGGTCGCGCACGAGGCCTAGTGGTTAATGCCGGTAACGCAAACGTTTATGGCGGTCGCAGGGGCGACACGGCAGCTATTCACACCGCAAAGGCGGCAGCCAAACTGATCGGAGCACCAGCGGAAGAAATTTTTATCGCTTCTACCGGAGTAATTGGTGAGCCGCTCCGGACGGAGCGAATCATCGGTGCGTTGCCTGGACTTTACGAGAATCTTAGCCCCACCGCTTGGCGCACCGGAGCCGGTGCGATTATGACTACCGATACTTTTCCCAAGGGTGCATCGCGGCGTGCCAAAATCGGAGGCGAATATGTGACTATAGCAGGTATTGCGAAAGGTTCTGGCATGATCGCACCGAATATGGCTACCATGCTGGCGTTTCTCTTCACTGATGCGCATCTACCAGTGAGGGTACTGAATACGCTGTTGCGTGTGGCCAACGAACGTTCCTTCAATTCGATTACTGTTGATGGTGACACTTCTACGAGCGATTCCTGTCTCCTTTTTGCAACTGGTGCGGGCGCGCAGCACCCATCCGTCACGAGTGCCCGCGACAAGCGGCTCAAAGCATTTCGCTTGGCGCTGGAAGAGGTGATGACTGATTTGGCGCAACAGATCGTACGAGATGGTGAAGGGGCAGAAAAATTTATCACGGTCCGCGTGACTGGCGCCGCCTCGGAAGCGGCAGCGCGGCGCTCGGCACTGCTCATTGCGAATTCTCCCCTAATTAAAACGGCTGTGGCTGGTGCCGATCCTAATTGGGGCCGACTTGTCATGGCGGTTGGCCGCTCCGGCGAAAAAATCAACCCGAATAGGATGGCGATTCTCATTGGCGGGCAATTAGTCGCACGAGATGGCGGCATAGCGCCAGGCTATCGCGAGACCATGGCGGCGCGACATATGCGGGGGCGAGAAATTGAGCTTGCTGTCGATCTTGCCGTGGGCAAGGGCACGGCGACAGTGTGGAGTTGCGACCTGACCCACCGATACATCGATATCAATGCTGATTACCGCTCCTGACCCCAAGCCGATCCTTCTTGTCTCGGCAATCGCACTGATCGACTCCGATGGCCGAGTGCTTATCTCTCAGCGCCCCGTTGGCAAGCATATGGCTGGATTGTGGGAGTTTCCAGGCGGAAAGCTTGGCATGGGCGAGACACCGGAAGCAGCGCTGATTCGTGAAGTGCGTGAGGAACTCGGTATCGATATTGAGGAAAGCTGCCTCGCGCCGATCAGCTTTGCGTCTCATGCCTATGGCGATTTTCATCTGCTAATGCCGTTGTATGTATGTCGCATTTGGAGCGGCAAAGTGAGGGCACGCGAGAATCAAGTTTTGAGGTGGGTGCGTCCAGCCAAACTCGGCGACTGGCCGATGCCTCCGGCGGATGTACCCCTGGTCGCGGCGCTGCGGGATTTATTGTAGTCTGTGTTTTGGCCTCGCGTTAACAGTCAGTACACAAATATGCTTCGTTGTTTGTTTGCGAGGATATTAGTACCAAAGAGATTTACGCCGGTGTGGCGAGCACTGGCTCTCTCTACTACTTAGCTGGACCGCCACAACAATCTTTATCGGCTGGTTCTACTCGTATTTTCTAATCTCAACGCTGTTTTTCTCGACGTGCTTTGGTTGTTTTTGCGCAACAAATTTTTCTTCGAGTCCTAACTATTAGGCCTTCCGGCGTTCGCTTCACCTTTGCAGGCTTGGTGTTAGTCCCAAGTGATTTCGAGCAAGGACGAATTTTTGTTCCCTAACTTTTCAGCTAAAAGCGAATTTATCCTTCCATATCTAGACCCGGGTCGAGCGCTGACACCAAGCTGACCTTACCTTGGCCAGGCTTCATCGCTTTTTGCTGACCTTCGTGCGGTGCCCAACCGGCTAGATATAGAAGCTGAAAGGTTGCGGGCACGCGACCATTCGTATCGCCATACATCTCCATGTATTTTGCGGCTGCCGACAACAAGGTACCGCGTCGCGTCAATCTTTTGCGGCGGTCCAGCATTAAATTACTTTCACCCATACCACGCAACTCTCGCATTAATGCGAGTGCGTTCGGATAGGTGGCGATAAGTTTGTCGGTATCGACCACCGGAAGAGCGAAACCGGCGCGTTGCAGTAGAGAACCAGCGTTGCGGATATCAGTGAAGGTGGCTACGCGTGGGCTTGCACCACCTTCGACCTCGGTTTCTGCTTGCACCAAGGCCTGTCTAAGCTCAACTAAACTATCACCGCCGGGTAGCGCTGCTAGAAACAGGCCGTCGGGCTTGAGTGCGCGACGGATTTGAATTAGTGCGCCTGGTAGATCGTTGACCCAATGTAGGCTTAGTGCACTAACGATGAGGTCAAACTGGGCGTTGGCAAATGGTAACCATTCTTCATCTGCCACCGCCCTGTATGACCCGGTGTGGCGATTGAGCATGGCGCGCGATAGATCACAATGAACCAAGCGCTCTATACCGAAGCTGCCTTTCAGTGCATCGGCTAGGCAGCCTCCGCCGCCGAGTATCACAGTGAGAGGAAAGCACCTTTTGATGTCGCCAAGCCGCTCCACTAAGCCCTCGGCTGCATGGCGGGCGAGAAAATCGTGGGCAGAGAAGCCGGCTGCCGCGCGGTCACGCTGTCGGCGCAATTGCTTCCGGTCAAACGGCCCGATCCTGTCGTTGCGCGCTCCGGTCATGATGGTTTTATGACATGTAAGGCGGCACTGGGCCAAGTACAGTAGCGGCTATCTTATTTTCATCACCAAGAAAGGGGTGTAGGTGGCGCATCACGGTCGCGCACAATTGCTGCCAAAGGCGTTCGTGGTAAGGCCGACTCTGTTGGAGGATTAGTTGCTGACCGGCGTGACAGAGGATACTTGCATGTAAGGCACGAGTAGCCCGGTGAGGCAGTCATTCTCGTCTTGGCTCTTGCACGAACCCTTGATTGTTCTACATGATGTAAATTAGTTGTCACTTCGCGGAGTAAGATCTTGCCTGACGTCACGCTCTACACCACACCCTTCTGTCCCTTTTGTGAACGCGCGAAACGCCTATTGGATAAGAAAGGTGTGCCCTATCTTGATATAGGCGTAATGGGAAAGCCGGAATTGCGGCGTGAGATGGAGGAGCGTTCCGGCGGCTATACAGTACCCCAAATTTTCATAGACGATACACCTATCGGCGGCTCGGATGAGTTGATTGATCTTGAGCACTCAGGAAAATTGGACGACATGCTAAAAATATCATGAGCGAAAGAAAACTGCAGGTGGCTTGCGTGCAGCCGAGCAGTGGCCAGGATATGGCCAAGAATATTGGTGTTGCCTGCGATCTCATTCGTTTAGCGGAAAAGGAAGGTGCGCGGCTCATCGTACTGCCCGAAAATGTCGCGTTGATGGATCATCGTGGTGAAGAGGTGCAGTCTCAAGCAGCGATGCTAGAGCAGCATCCAGCAATCCGGGCGTTTAGCGAAATTTCGCGTGCGACTGGTGTTTGGATATTGGCTGGCTCGGTCGGCGCGCTTGGGGCGGATGGCCGGGTGGCCAATTGTTCGTCTTTAATTGATGATAGTGGCGCGATTCAGGCGCGTTATAACAAAATTCACATGTTCGATGTCGATTTACCTAATGGCGAAATCTACCGTGAATCAGAATCCTTCTGCTCGGGCCGTCAGGCGGTGGTTGCCGAGACGCCCTGGGGCGGGCTGGGCTTGAGTATTTGTTATGATCTGCGTTTCCCGCAGCTTTATCGAGCGCTTGCTCATGGAGGGGCTGAGATTATTACCATTCCCGCCGCATTTACCAGGGTGACCGGTGAGTTGGTGTGGCATGTGTTGAACAGGGCTCGAGCAATTGAGAGCGCCGCTTTCGTGCTTGCGCCTTGTATGTGGGGCAGCCATTCTGGTGGTCGCAGCACTTTCGGCCATTCGCTGATTGTTGACCCGTGGGGCAAAGTGCTGGCCGACGCTGGAGAGGGTGTTGGTTTTGTCACGGCAGAGATTGATCTTTCCGAGGTTGCCAGAGCGCGTGCGTCGATCCCTGCTTTGAGGCATGACTGCGATTTTAAACTGTCTGCTGCCGGAAAAATGGGCGTTTGTAAGGTTTAATCTGTTAAATCGAATTTCGTGCGCAAACTCGTTGCACACAGGCTGGGTGGGGGGTGTCTATGGTTACATCCTCATAGGCGATGATCGTGAGATTGTCGAGGATACCAGAAATAAGTTCTCCCCGTTTCAAGAGGTACTTTGGGTTGCGCGGCCGGCCGAATGCTTCATTGCCAGCGGCGAATGTTTCGTATAGCAGCAACCCTGCTGGCGCGAGTGTTGCGACGACATCTGGAAAGAGCGGCCGGTGAAGATAGTTGGTTATTATGATAGCAGCGAAGTGGCGGTCACCAAATGGCCAGGGAGAATTTTCAAGATCACACGCGATGATCTCCAGTCTGGCTTCGTCCTTAATGTCTGTTAGGGCCGAAATATTGATGTCACAGGCTGTCACCGTATGGCCAAGACGCAACAGATATCGGCTATGTCGTCCGTTGCCGCATGCGAGATCTAAGACCTTACTACCGGATGCGATTTTGCTCGCGAATCGGGTGATCCAGGGTGAGGGCCGACCATGACGATGATTGGGGATAGAGTGCCGCATCTGAATGTATACGTTTGATTTTGTAGCAATATAGGATAGTTAGATAGTCTCCTAGAAAGCCTACGGCAGTATTGGACTAATTGCGATGATTGTCTTTGATCTCAAATGCGCACAGCACCATGTTTTTGAGGTATGGTTCGCCGATTCAGGCGCGTGTGAAAGCCAAATCGCCTCGGGCGAAGTGCAATGCCCGGTGTGCGGTGACGCGAAAATCGAGAAAGCGCCAATGGCGCCAAATCTTCCGGCCGGTACCGGCCGTGGCAGGGGGCACAAGAGCACGGGCGGCTCGTTGCAGCCGTCCAATTCGCGGGTGAGTGCTGCACCGCCTGCTGTTGCAGCACACGTAGAGCCACCGACGCCAGAGCAAATGGGTGAGGCGATTAAAACCCTTCGAAAAATGCGTGAGGTGGTTGAGAAAAACTTTGACCACGTTGGCGACCGCTTTCCAGAAGAAGCGCGCAAAATTCATCATGGTGAAGTAGAGAGGCGAAATATCTACGGCGATGCCACGAGGGAAGAAGCGGAAGAGCTTTCCGAAGAGGGCATAGAGATCAGTCAGATGCCTTGGCTGCCGCGCCACGATTCCTGACCCTCACTTCTTGGGCTTTTGACCGCAAGCGATATAGTTGATTGAGAGGCTGCCGCCAAGCGACCAGGTGCGTGCGAGTGGGTCGTAGCGGATGCCACTGATATCGCGCATGACTACTCCGTTTTGTCGCAAGGGGCCAACCAATTCTGAGGGGCGGACGAATTTCGCCCATCGATGTGTGCCGGGGGGTAGCCAGCGTAGAATTCGTTCAGCTGCGACAATGGCCAACGCAAAGGAGGCGGTGGTTCGGTTTATGGTTGCGGCGATGTACATGCCTCCGGGCCGCACCAACATTGCACTCGCCGCGAGAAAGCCATCAAGATCGGCAACGTGCTCAACTACCTCAAGTGTGAGTACGCAGTCGAACCGATCTTTCTCCTCCGCGAGTTTCTCAGCGCTGATCTGCCGATAATTGATCGATAATCCCGATTGTTCAGCATGCAGCTGCGCGGCCGCGATTGTTTCTTTGCCGGCATCGATTGCCGTAATCTCACCACCGAGGCGGGTGAGTGGTTCAGCGATCAGCCCGCCCCCACACCCGATATCAAGAATTCGAAGCCCGGCGAGCGGTTTCGCACCGGCAATATCGCGTCCATGATATTGGCACAGCTGATCGCGGATATAGGTAAGGCGTGGGACGTTAAGGGCATGAAGCGCGCTAAACGGACCGTCGGATTGCCACCATTCGCCAGCAAGTGCTGCAAAGCGTAAAATTTCATCTTCGTCTATGGACTTGGCATCCTTGGTTATCAAATTTTCCTGCACCATGCTCTTTCCTCAAAATATCTCCAGCGCTTGCCTGTCAGAATCTAACACAGTATGTATACCGGCTCTTCGGCGGGATTTGTGTGTCAGGTAGTAGCGTCCGTGGTTTATGACGGACGCCAAAGTGAAATCAATGGCTTTGATTGTACAGAAATTTGGAGGGACCTCGGTATCCCATTTGGGCCCTATTCGCCGTGTTGCTCGACGGGTGCAGACGGAGTTGAACGCGGGTAACGAAGTGGCCGTGGTGGTTTCAGCGATGGCTGGTGTGACTGATCAACTCGTTGGCTGGGTTCGCGATATCGCGCCAGCCGGGAGTGACGCAGAATATGACACGGTGGTCTCGAGCGGTGAGCAGGTGACTAGTGGTCTGGTGGCGCTGGCGCTGGGACGGCTTGGTATCAAATCTCGTTCTTGGCTCGGTTGGCAACTACCAGTGCGTACCAGTGGGGTCCATGCTCGAGCCCGTATCCTTGATATCAAGACCGATGAAATTAATGCGTTTATTGCCTCGGGTGGCGTTCCCGTGGTTGCTGGGTTTCAAGGAATTGCACCTGATGGGCGGGTGACGACGATCGGGCGTGGCGGCTCGGATACGCTCGCAGTAGCGCTTGCGGCAGCGCTCAAGGCTGATCGCTGTGATCTTTATTCCGATGTTACCGGTGTTTTTACTGCCGACCCCTGGATCGTCAACAATGCGCGAAAGCTTGACAAGATTACCTGCGAGGAGATGCTTGAATTGTCTTCGCTTGGAGCGAAGGTACTTGATCCGCGCTCGGTACGTCTGGCACTCCGGCACCGCATGCCGATCCAGGTTTTGTCGAGCTTTGCAGATTTGCCGGGAACCTTGATCGAAGGAACAATAATTACGGATGTGTGGGGCATGCCTTTAGAAGACGACCAGAATCAGAATGTCGTGACCGGTATCGCCTATAGCCGGGACGACGCAAAAATTACCATCGTTCAGGTTCCTGACCAACCAGGAGTGGCTGCGGATATTCTTGCCCCATTATCGGAGGCGGGGATCAATATTGATATGATTGTTCAGAACGTATCGCATGATGGAGATGCCACTGATCTGACCTTTACCGTTCCTCGGGGCGATGCCGAAAAAGCCACGCATGTGCTGCGCGAACTCAAGGGTAAATTGGATTATCGCATCTTACTGAGCGACACCAATGTCGCCAAGATATCCGTAATCGGTATTGGTATGCAGAGCCATGCCGGGGTTGCTCAGACTATGTTCACGGCACTCGCAAAAAACGATATTAATATCCAGGTGATTTCGACTTCGGAGATAAAAATCAGTGTGCTCATTGGCGAAGAGCATACTGAACGCGCTGTACGCGCTCTGCATGAAGCCTATAAATTGGATGTTTAACAACACGGAATTTGCCGCCGCAAACGCCGAATTCGATGCATTGTCGGCCCGCGGACGTAAATTTCTTGGCGTTCGCCATGCAGTGTTGGGCGGTGCGATGTCGTGGTTGTCGGAGCGTCATCTAGTCTCGGCGACTTCGAATTGTGGTGCTTTCGGTGTGATCGCCACGGGGTCGCTCAGCCCGGAAGAGCTTCGCGTCGAGATTAAGGAGACTGCAGCACGAACTGCTAAACCTTTCGGTGTCAATGTCATCATCATGCATCCGGAATTAGAAGAATTGTTGCAGGTTTGCATTGATGAGCGGGTTGGCCATGTGGTGTTGGCGGGTGGTTTGCCGCCGCGTACTGCTATAGAGAAACTGAGAAATGCAGCGGTAAAGGTCATATCATTCGCGCCGACCTTGACAGTCGCTAGGAAGCTGAAGCGCCAAGGGGTTGAAGCCTTTATCATCGAGGGTATGGAGGCGGGTGGCCATACCGGCCCAGTCGCCACTAGTGTGCTATGCCAAGAAATTCTTCCCCATCTGCGCGACGTACCTGTTTTTGTCGGTGGAGGTATAGGCAGAGGTGATGCCATTGCACTCTACATGAAAATGGGCGCCGCCGGTTGTCAGGTCGGTACCCGTTTGGTTTGTGCCACGGAATCTGTCGCCCACGAGAAATTTAAGAAAATTATTTTGCACGCGAAGGCGCGAGATGCGCAGCTATCAGTTCAACTTGACCCGGATTTCCCGGTAATCCCCGTGCGCGCACTCGTAAATAGGGCAACAGATGAATTTTACGAAACTCAACGGGCTACCATTGCACGTCACCGCGCGGGCGAGTTGGACCATAAAGAGGCCCAACTTATCATCGAACGATTTTGGGCGGGTTCGCTGCGTCGCGCAATCATCGAGGGTGATATCGAACACGGTTCTTTGATGGCCGGACAAAGCGTTGGAATGGTCGAGCGTGAACAACCGGTGGCCGAAATCGTCGAGGAGTTGATGGCGCAGGCAATAGAGGCACTTGTGAAGTGATCTGAAGAATTATCTGCAGCAGGAAGAATTAATCCTATAATACGGTACAATATCACGGATTATTGAGCAGTCTTTTTTATTGTATTATCAATTCTGCAGATGTTATCCTAAGAGGTTTGCGTTTTACAAAAAGTGGTTATAGAGAGCCTTTTGAGGGTGTTTGAAGTTTTGAGGCGGCAGGATGGTAGATCAAAGAGGGGTTGAATCCCTTGAGTCAGGACAGGGTGATAGCCCGCTGTTACGCGAAGTCGGTGACGAGACCGTTTTTGAAGAAGCTCCCAGCCTTTGCATAGATTTGCGCCGTGCCCGTATGATATCCGGCAGAGAATTGGCGGATGTGGCTGCGTCGCTTCGAATTCGGCAAACTTACCTGGAAGCACTTGAGGAAGGTCGCTTCGATGATCTACCTGGCGCAACTTACGCTGCGGGGTTCCTGCGCACCTATAGCGAATTCCTCGGCATTGATCCGGATGAAATGGTGGAGCGCTTAAAGCGTGAAACCTCTACAGGAAAGGATCAACGTGATTTATCATTCCCGGTACCTCCAAAAGAAGGACGCTATCCAAAGCCCTGGCTGATCTTGTTAGTTCTATTGGTCGCCGGACTCGCCTATGGAGGATGGAATGTGTATTCCACTGATGGAAAAGTTGCTACCAAAATTGTATCAGACGTATCGAATACTCTAACAGAGGCCGCTGGTCTGTCGGATGACGAAGCAGTGATGATGGGGGTTGCGACAGAGCCAATCGTTGTTGACAAGGAGTTGGGGCGTGCAGGTGCTACAAGTTCGGGCATGGCCACAATGGAGCAGAAAGCCACTCAAGCGGCGAACCTTAGCGTAGTTCCTGAACAACCCGACCCGGCAGACGATAACGTCGGGGCGTCTAGAATATCTAGCGTGGTAGAGGTGCTAAGTGCCTCCCAAGAAACAACGATCACAACAGTCGAAACCAATGAAGCCGACGGCAGCGCGTTAGCAGAAGTCGCTGAGAAGAAAGTCGCGAGCTCTAACAATGATCCACTGCTGGCAAGCGATTCTCTTTGGGATAGTTCGGCGCCGAGCAATATTTCTGATTCTGCGCCTATTGCTGAAGAAGCTACACCGGGAGGCACTGAGAAAGCGAACATAATCCGTAACGCAAATGCGCGGGTTGCGGATGAAACAAGTTACGAGCTAAGTACAGTGCCATCGGGATCAGCAGGAAAACCGGTGCGTGAATCAAATATTTATGGCGAGGAAAACACAGATTTTAGAATATTGATCATGGCGACGGCTGACAGTTGGGTGCAAATTCAAGGCCCCGATAATGAACTGTTGTTGACCCGGATCTTACGCGCAGGCGATGTATATCAAGTGCCCAACCGATCCGGTCTCTTGATGGTAACCGGCAATGCTGGTGCCCTCGAATTGCGGGTGGATGGCGACCCTGTCGGGGCCCTTGGCCCGATTGGCGTAGTTCGGCGAAATGTCTTGCTTGACCCAGATACTCTAGTCTCCAATACGGTGACAGATAGCGAAAACTAAAATCGGTGCTTTTTGGTTGGCGAACCAGAGCTGGCAAAATATACAGGGACCGGAACGTGCGGTGCGGTCTTCTGTGCTGAAAATCTCTCGCTTTTCTCAGAACGGAGTTTCAATTGGCAAAATTGCAGCCGGTGCGCGGCACTAAGGATCTATTGCCGGACGAGAATAGACGTCATCGCCATGTTCTGGAGACGGCTCGCAACGCTGCGGAGCTTTACGGCTATGAGGAGATGTCGACTCCTATCTTCGAATTCACTGATGTGTTCAAGCGGACCCTCGGCGATTCTTCTGATATCGTCACCAAGGAAATGTACACATTCGAGGATAAGGGCGGTGAGTGGATTACCCTTCGCCCGGAAAACACGGCTGGTGTAGCGAGGGCGTTGATCAGCGGTGGCCTCAGTCAAAACCTTCCCCTGAAGTATTTTTATGGCGGTCCGATGTTTCGCTATGAGCGACCGCAAAAGGGCCGGCTGAGACAGTTTCATCAGATCGGTATCGAGTTGTTGGGCGTGGCGGAGCCGTTGGGCGATGTAGAAATTATTGCTTTGGGTGCGGAGGTGCTAAACGCGCTTGGTATATCCGACAAAGTAACACTTGAGCTGAATACGCTCGGAGACCAAGAGAGCCGTGAGAACTATCGCGCTAGCTTGGTAGATTATTTTTCCGGGCATCTCGATAATCTTTCAGAGAACAGCCGCACCCGTCTCGAACGTAATCCTCTGCGTATCCTCGACTCTAAGGACGAGGGCGACCGTGCATTGATCGCTGACGCACCGCTTATGATGGATTATCTCAACTCGGCATCGAGTAAATTTTTCAAATCTGTTCTTAACGGACTAGACAATCTTGGTATTGCATATAGGCACAATCCGCATCTCGTTCGTGGGCTCGATTATTATTGCCACAGCGCTTTCGAATATACCACGGAGGAACTTGGCGCTCAGGGAGCAGTGCTTGCTGGTGGGCGTTATGATGGACTGGTTGAGACTATGGGCGGTCCTGCTACTCCTGGCGTTGGCTGGGCGGCTGGTGTTGAGCGGTTGGCAATGCTGACCGGTGTCGTTCCGTTGGGCGGTCACATCATTGCCGTAATTCCTATCGGCACTGAAATGGAGGCTGGGGCATTCGCGCTCACACAGGAATTGCGCGCGGCGGGTTTCCAGACTGATGTGGCGTTTCGTGGCAATATGTCGAAGCGTCTTAAGCGCGCCAATAAGGTTGGTGCCGCCTGCGCTGTATTGCTCGGCGAAGATGAGGTCGCACGTAACTACCTCACTGTGCGCGATCTTGCGAGCGGCGAACAGCAGAACGTCTCACGCGGTGATCTCACGGAATATCTCCTGAACTGGAAGCGGGTATGAAGGTCGATGCGCGTCTTGATGGGATCATCGCTCGTGAGCAGGAGCTTTCCGCGCTGCTATCCGGAGGGCCTGGTTTGTCCGGTGACGAGCTGGTGCGATATTCCAAGGAATATGCGGAACTGAAACCGGTAATTTCCGCAATTGAGGCGCTACGCAAGGCAGAGGCGGAAGCAGAGGAACTGGCCGAAATGGTCGCCTCCCCCGATACCGATAGCGAAATGCGTGACCTTGCCGAAGAAGAGTTTTCAGCGCTCAAGGAGGAAATTCCCAAACTGGGCAGCGCTCTTAGAATACTTTTGTTGCCAAAGGATGAGGCGGACAAAAAAAATGCCATTTTGGAAATCCGTGCCGGCACTGGTGGTGATGAGGCGGCACTATTCGCCGCAGATTTGATGCGTATGTATCAGCGCTATGCTGAGAATAAGAAATGGCGAACGGAGGTAATGTCGCTTTCCGAAACTGGTATCGGAGGAGTCAAGGAAGTGGTCATAGAGATCGGCGGTCGCGGCGCATTTGCGCGTCTCAAGTATGAATCCGGCGTCCATCGGGTGCAGCGCGTACCTGAAACGGAAGCAAGCGGACGTATCCACACCTCTGCGGCCACGATCGCAGTACTCCCCGAGGCCGAGGACGTGGACTTAGTGATCGAGGATAAAGATCTAAAGGTTGATGTTTACCGCGCTTCTGGTCCGGGTGGCCAAAGCGTTAACACTACCGACAGCGCGGTCCGCATAACCCACCTGCCAACTGGCATCGTGGTTACTCAGCAAGATGAAAAATCTCAGCACAAAAATCGCGCGAAGGCGCTTAAGGTTTTGCGCGCGAGGCTTTACGACCATGAGCGCAGACTACGTGATGCGGAGCGGGCCGAGGCAAGACGTGGACAGGTAGGCTCGGGGGATCGCTCGGAGCGCATCCGCACTTATAATTTTCCGCAAGGCCGCGTCACTGATCATCGGATCAATCTAACGCTATATAAGCTTGATAGAGTGCTGAACGGTGAGGGGTTAGATGAATTCGTCGATGCACTGTTGAATGACGAACAAACGCGCCGCTTGGCGCAAATAGATTAATGAATATCGATGAGGCGTTGAATCGTGCGTCTACTCTTCTTAAGGAGGGGGGTATCGAAGGGGCTCGTTCTGAAGCGCGTATACTCCTTGGCCATGTGCTCGGTGCCACGCGAGAAGAACTTTTGCTTTGTCATGCAAATAGCCTCGCTAAAAACAAGTTCGAAGAGTTCATGAGCTTGACGGCACGTCGTGTTGCACGTGAACCAATTGCCTACCTCACCGGTGAACGTGAATTTTGGGGGCTCACTTTTGAGGTAACTCGGGAAACACTAATCCCCAGACCGGACAGTGAAACGCTGATCGAGGCAGCACTCGATTTTGCTAGAGAAAATGGTCTTAATCGGCCACGCATTCTCGATATCGGCACGGGTAGTGGATGTCTAATGATATCACTCTTGAATGAAATGCCGGAGGCCGGGGGCGTTGCCACAGATATAAGCTTCGCTGCACTAGAGGTTGCTCGTCGCAATGCGGCGCGTCATGGAGTAGCTGCTCGAGCGCATTTCGCAGCGGTTTCTTGGGGTGGTGCTTTGAAGTCGCTATTTGATCTAATTATTGCTAACCCACCATATATTGCCGAGGCTGCGCGTGCGTCGTTGATGCCGGATGTGGTCGACTACGAACCAAAAGAAGCGCTTTTTGCAGGTGCGACCGGTGTAGATGCCTACCGTGCATTGGCTCCGGACCTTGCCAGGTTGATCGCACCAGAAGGCCGGATCTTTATAGAGCTTGGCCAGGGGTGCGGCGAACAGGTCACTGCGCTTTTTACGGCTTCTGGTATGAGAGAATGCACGAATCGGTCAGATCTGGCGGGGATTGAGCGCTGTGCAATGTTCGCACGCGCTGAAAGCCCCACTGCAGCCATGGAAAAATATGGTTAACGGCTATTTGGTAAACTAGAAAAAGAAAAAAAAGTTTGAAAACTGGACAATCCAGGTTAGGTTTCAGATGGCCGTGGCGAAAGCGGATATGAGAATATTCTTGGTCGCCACCCCTCTCCTAGCCATGCCGGCTGGGAACTAGTCCCGATGTCAAAAAGCTATCGCCACGAGATGGTGACGTTGAGGGCGGACGAGGCGTTCGACCCAATGGTATGAGACGAAAATATGAATAAAGGCCAGTCCTCTAAGCGCCCGCGGGGCCACCGCGGAAATGGCCGCCGACCTAATGGCGGGCGTAACGCAAATTTTGAAAGCAGCGGTCCACAGGGAAAAATCCGTGGCACTGCATATCAGGTGATCGAAAAATACCAAGCGCTCGGCCGCGATGCGCTGACCTTTGGGGACCGCGTGGCGGCAGAAAATTTTTTCCAGCATGCCGAGCATTATTACCGGGTGATGGCTGCCAATGGTGGCACTGACCAGCGTGGTGCTCGTAGTTCGGGGGCACAGCAAAATCGTCAAGCCGTGGGCGATGAACAACAGCCAAGAACCCACGAGCCCCAGGTGGCACAGGAACCGGATGCAGATAAACTTGCTCAAGTGGAAGTTGCCAGCGAGGCCAGCGCAGAAAAGGCTCCTAAAGTAAATGCTGAAGGGGGCTCTCCGGAATCTTCAGAGGCCGAGGCCACCACGTCTTAACCTGTATGCTCAATAATTTTTAGATTAATTATTGGGTTAAACCTACCCAATTTATTTGATTCATGCGTTTGGGCACTTGTGACAACAAATCCTCTTCCCATATAGAAAACACATCAATCTGTCTGAAGTGGGAGCCCGGGACGAGTGCGGTGAAAAACTGGCTTGTGTAACGCGGCGGCCGAGTGGAGTAGGGCAATATGGACTTGGATCGCTATACCGAACGTTCGCGCGGATTCGTGCAATCGGCGAAGGAATTGGCAGTTCGTAGCTGCCACCAGCGTTTTACCCCGGAACATCTTCTTAAGGTTATTCTTGACGACCGGGAGGGGTTGGCAGCGAATTTGATCCGTTCCGCAGGCGGCCGTCCCGAAGTCGCACTAAATGGCATCGAGATTGCGCTCGATAAGCTTCCCAGGGTCGATGGCGATGGTGCCGGTCAAGTCTATTTAGCCCCGCAGACCGCACGTCTTTTTGAGCATGCCAAGGAGATCGCTGAAAATAATGGCGATAGTTTCGTCACGGTTGAGCGTCTTCTGCTTGCGATTGCACTTGCTGATGGCACACCAGCTGGTCAGGTTTTGGCCGAAGCCGGCCTGACGCAAAATGGACTAAACGCTGCCATCAACGATCTGCGCAAGGGGCGTACAGCGCAGAGTGCTGGTGCCGAAGACACTTTTGACGCGTTAAGGAAATTTGCTCGAGATTTAACCAGGGCGGCGCGCGAGGGCAAGCTCGATCCGGTGATTGGGCGCGACGAGGAGATCCGCCGCACGGTCCAGGTTCTTTCGCGCAGAACCAAGAACAATCCGGTTTTAATTGGCGAGCCTGGCGTCGGAAAGACCGCCATTGTTGAGGGACTAGCACTACGTATTGTCAACAGCGATGTGCCTGAATCTTTACGAGATAAAAAACTGCTTGTGCTCGATCTCGGTGCGCTCTTAGCAGGCGCTAAGTTCCGCGGAGAATTTGAAGAGCGGCTCAAGGCTGTGTTGTCGGAAGTGACTGCTTCCGATGGCGAAACCATTCTCTTCATCGACGAGATGCACACCATCGTCGGTGCCGGTGCGGCGGAAGGTTCAATGGATGCCTCGAACTTGTTGAAGCCTGCGTTGGCCCGAGGCGAGTTGCATTGCGTAGGCGCCACAACCCTCGACGAGTATCGTAAGCATGTTGAAAAGGATGCTGCGTTGGCGCGCCGGTTCCAACCGGTGTTTGTTGTTGAACCAACGGTAGAGGAAACGATTTCTATCTTACGAGGACTCAAGGAGAAATACGAAGTGCATCATGGAGTCCGTATTGCCGACAACGCCCTCGTTTCCGCTGCAACGCTTTCCAACCGCTATATCACTGATCGCTTCCTGCCGGACAAGGCCATCGATTTGATGGACGAGGCTGCGAGCCGTCTCCGCATGGAGATCGACAGCAAACCGGAAGAACTCGACGAGTTGGAACGGCGTATCATTTTGTTGAAAATTGAACGAGAGGCGTTAAAGAAGGAAGCTGATCCGTCATCCCAGGACCGGCTCGAGGCTCTTGAAGAGGAATTGACCGAACTGGAAAGTAAATCGAACGAGCTCGCGGCCGTGTGGCAGGCCGACAAGGATCGCCTGGCCGGTGGTCAAAAGATTAAAGAGCAGCTTGACGCGGCACGCAGCGAACTGGAAATTACGCAGCGTAATGGAGACCTCGCCCGTGCAGGGGAATTGTCCTATGGCGTCATTCCCGACCTCGAACGGAGCGTCAGTGTGCTCGAAGGCGGTGAGAAGGAGCGTTTACTGAACGAAACTGTGGGCGAGCAGCAGATAGCTTCCGTGGTTGCGCGCTGGAGCGGTATTCCCGTGGAGAAAATGCTTGAAGGAGAACGTGAAAAGCTTCTCCAGATGGAGAAGGGGTTGCGCCATCGGTTAGTTGGTCAGGACGAGGCTGTGGCTGCAGTCAGTAATGCGGTTCGACGTGCGCGCGCAGGTCTACAAGATGGTGACCGGCCAATCGGTTCTCTTCTCTTCCTTGGCCCTACCGGAGTTGGCAAGACGGAGCTAGCAAAAGCGTTGGCGGAGTTCATGTTCGACGACGAATCTGCACTCGTTCGCATCGACATGTCAGAATACATGGAGAAGCATGCGGTTGCTCGACTGGTTGGTGCGCCACCCGGGTATGTTGGCTATGAGGAAGGTGGTGTCCTGGCAGAGACCGTGCGCCGCCGGCCCTATCAGGTTGTCTTGTTTGACGAGATGGAAAAGGCACATGCGGATGTCTACAACATTCTGCTGCAGGTAATCGATGATGGCCGGCTTACTGACGGCCAGGGACGTATTGTAGATTTTCGCAATACGGTGATCATCATGACTTCAAATCTCGGCGCCGAACTTCTGGCAGCACAGCCGGTTGATAGGGATTCGGATGCAGTGCGCGAACCTGTGATGGAAGTCGTGCGCAAAGCTTTCCGGCCGGAATTTCTCAACCGCCTCGACGAGATCATTCTGTTCCACCGTCTGAGCCGGGAAAATATGGATAAAATCGTTGATATCCAGGTAGATAGATTGTCGGCACGATTGGCCGAGCAAAAACTGACCTTGGAATTATCACCCGCGGCCCGCACTTGGCTCTCAGAAACCGCCTATGATCCGGTTTATGGCGCACGTCCTTTGAAGCGTGTTATTCAGCGTCATCTTCAGGATCCGCTTGCTAATCTTATTATTGAAGGAAAAGTTTTGCATGGGCAGACAGTTCGCGCGGTGATGGAGGATGGTGGGCTAGGTATCGTGGCGAGTGAATCGGGAGAGCTGTTGAGCGCCGCCTGATTAGCGTTTGGTGATCTTCTGAGGATTGGGAACTTCGGCGACCAGCACGCGTATTTTTTGAACCTGCTGTTCGAATAGGGCAAGTTCCTTGCCCTTGAGTTTTTGCCCTGTTGGCAGTTTAAGCTTGCGCGGGTTTATCTGTTTGTTACCGCGCAACACCTCATAATGAAGATGTGGCCCGGTGGAGCGGCCAGTAGAGCCAACATAGCCAATGGTTTGACCTTGGCGTACTCTCTTGCCTGTTTTCATTCCACGCGCATAGCTGTTCAAATGAGCATAAGCTGTCTTGTAGGTGCTATTGTGGCGTATGCGGATATATTTTCCGTAGGCTCCGTATCTGCCAATACGCTCGATGACGCCATCGCCGGCCGCGACCACTGGAGTGCCCCGCGGCGCAGCGAAATCTAACCCACGGTGCATCTTATTATAACCTAGGACTGGGTGACGTCGCATTCCGTAGCCCGATGATAGTCTTGCACCGTTGATTGGCGTTCGCATTAGCGCCTTCCGCGCACTTTGACCCTTGCTGTTGAAATAGTCCACTGGGCCGTTAGTCGGTTCGTGGCGGTAAAGTTCAATCGGTTGACCACTGAGGGTAAGAGAGGCAAATAGAACTGGCCCGAGTGCGACGGACTCCCCATCGTCATTAAGTAAATTTTCGTAGAGAGCCTCAAAGCGATCCTCTTTTTGAATCTCTCGTTGAAAGTCAACGTCAAAACTAAAGATCTGAACCAGTTCCATTAGAATGCTAATTGGTAGGTCGGCACCCATTGCGGCGGCATATAAGCTTGTCTCGATATGGCCGTCCGCTTTTTCCAGACGCCTCAAGAGATCGCGCGCTACTTCGCTAGCGTGGAAACTATCATCGGTCTGTCGAGCAACGAGAATGTCGCGATCCGGTGCAACATCAAGTGTAAATTCGGCGAGTCTAAAATCGCGTGTCTTACTTTTCTCTTTCAGGGGCTCAAATCCGAGAGTGAGAGTTTGCCCTATCTGTATATTGCGTGGGTTGTAGGCGCTACGGAACGCGGCAATTGCAGCCTCGGCATCGGTCGCGTCACTGCCAGCCTTAGTAAGAGCGACAAATAACGTATCCCCCTTGCTGATAGTCACGGTTTTACGGGTAAAGCCATCGGCTGGCATGTCATCATTAGCTGCTGTCGACACGGTGAGGTTCGCCAAAGCATCTAATCTATCCGATTTTTTATTGGGCCAGACTTGGGCGGGATCGGCTTTCAAGGGGAACTCAGTTAGTGCTGCGGCGGCAATAATTGCTCCGCTCATTGCCTGACCTTGTCCGGGTCTGGGGCGAGATGCGAATTGCACATCTTCTTTTGTTACGGTTTGTGATTCGGCGCTACGGCTGGCTTCCGAGACAGCTACGGCTTTGGCAAAATTGAGCTCCTTAACGTTGGAGACAGAGAATTTTTTGATGCCGCTACGTAGAACCTCTATGTGGCGTTCCCTTGCAACCTCGATACTAAAGCCCTCGAGCGTGAGTGCGCCGGCTTTGTCAGTGCGGGTAACAAGGACGAGTTTCTGGCCTTCGCGCAAACGGCGAGGATTGAATTTTTTCCTTAGTGCGCGGATGGCGCGGTCAGCTTCGAACCGGTCAATACCTTCGCTCCGCAGAATCGACATCAGGGTATCGCCACGATTTATTGTGATGGTTTCAACAATAATGTCAGATTGATCCTCTGTATTCCTATTTTGCGCTGAACTTTTTGATGGTGAGGCTTGCTCGGCCGCGGCGTTTGGCAATGTAGTTTTTCGTGTTGATGACATCAGTGGTTTCACTGGGGTCGGGGCTTGCGGTTTCGCTAGGGGGGCTACCTGCTTAGTGCTCGATTTCGAGGCATTTGTTGTGTTTGACTTGATGTGGGCAAGGCTTTGTAGCGCCGTATTGGCTAGTGCACTGGTGAAGCTGCCTGATGCTTGGCGAATAACTATGACATGGCGTTTGTTGCCAAGTGCTAGGGAGAAACCCTGCAGTACCGGCCTTTGTGTTTCATTTTTGGAAACGATCATATGAATGATTTGTCCGGCGCGTAGCCGCCTCGGATTAAAATGAACTCGTAGTGCACGGATCGCTTTGTCTGCTTCGGTGCGGCTGATACCACGTGTAGTTAACAGGTTCATCAAGATGGCGCCTTTGGGGACGTGTTGTTCAATTACGACGCCGGTAAGGTTTGCCGCTTCGGCGATCTCATTATCGATTTCGACGCCTAACATGAGGGTGGAATTGCGTCGAGCGCTGTATACGCCATCAGAGATACGCCGCACATTGACTACACTGCCACCCGCTAGATGCACGGCAAAGCCGCCCAGTGCCCGTTTGCCATCATTTCGTATCTCACCGGGGAGAACGGATATTTTTTGACCCACCTTCAATTTACGCGGATCAAAGTGAGTTTTAAGCGCCTTTACCGCGCGGTCGATATCACGTTCCCGAATATCAAATGAGCGAATGATTTTGCCAATGGTTTGGCCGCGCGTTGCCTGGACCGAAACAATTTCTTCGGGGGGCCGTTCGTTATGGTCAGAACTAACCGATTTGTTAACCCGCGGCCAGGGCCGGCTGGCGCGATGAGCGTGGAACTTGCCGTCGGCTCTGCGGGTTACCTGGATAAAACTATTTTTGCCCAATTTGATAGAAAAGACCGAGAGTAGTGGGTCACCGTTGCCGGCCAAACTAAGCTTGACAAATATACGTTGGCCGACGCGAAGTTTTTTCGGGTTGAAGACCTTCTTTACGGCTATGGTTGCGGCGGTTGCATTGCGCCGTGTTACACCGGCATATTCCAGAATCTTAAGAAGTGTATCGCCTTTGCGAACGATCAATTGCTGGGTTGTAGAGGTGCTGAGATTGGATGCTACGGATTGTGAATTCGCTGCCCAGGCGGGCTGAAATCGCATGTTTCCCTGGAAAAGCATGACTGCACCGAAAGCCATGGCAGCCAGAATAAGCCCGCCGACAATCCGTTTGCGCATGATGTTATCTGTGCCAATTTTCCGCATTGCGTTGAATTTGTTTGTTAATTTTGCAAGCTGCAACACGGTGCGGATATCTGAAAATTAACAAAGATACGCGCTTTGCTTCTGCTCGGTAACCATACCAGACTACCTACTGACATCTTAAGCATGCTTTTCTAGGTCAAATTTGTCAATGAATTCTTGCACTTCTTCTTAATCGTAGGTTTTTTAGTCGAGAAAATTGGCTTAACCGAAACAGCAGGCGTTACGCACGATCGCGGCACGCAGTATTTAGCGGGTTTGATGCAAAAAATGCCAGATAGCCTTGACTTTGCATGGGGCGGAGCGTAATTAACCCCAACGCGTCACGGACCGCGAGGCCCGTGGCGCGAAGTGCTGTTTGACATTGTGAATTGGAAGAGATGCGTGGGCGGCGTTGATTTTGCGCTGCCGACGCAAACGTTTCGATACGTCTTGGTCCGGAAAATATTATCGGGCACGGGCGTAGCGAGCGTGCGTTTGCGTGGGATCAAGTCAATTCATCCCACATTCGGTTTTTCGAAGCCGGAGACGGGACGAACATTCAACTTGAGAGTTTGATCCTGGCTCAGGACGAACGCTGGCGGCAGGCCTAACACATGCAAGTCGAACGAGAGGCCATCCTTCGGGATGGTGGACAGTGGCGAACGGGTGAGTAACGCGTGGGAACCTGCCCTTCGGTACGGGACAACCGCGGGAAACTGCGGCTAATACCGTATACTCCCTAAGGGGGAAAGATTTATCGCCGAAGGATGGGCCCGCGTCCGATTAGCTTGTTGGTGAGGTAATGGCTCACCAAGGCTCCGATCGGTCGCTGGTCTGAGAGGATGATCAGCCACACTGGGACTGAGATACGGCCCAGACTCCTACGGGAGGCAGCAGTGGGGAATTTTCCGCAATGGGCGAAAGCCTGACGGAGCAACGCCGCGTGAGGGACGAAGGCCT
>MDTE01049148.1_pt1 | contig 98293 bp, 88 predicted proteins | sample 811231 | NCBI WGS metagenome assembly MDTE01 (sample SAMN05326651, study PRJNA326480) | marine metagenome | isolation source: seawater | place: Indian Ocean: Red Sea | collected 2010 | reverse complement strand
GCGAACATGGGTAACGTCCCAGAGTTTGCTGTAATGGACTGGCCATTCAGAGGTCCATCCACTGCATATCCTGAGCAGTTCTACTTCAAGAAGTAAGACCTAGGAATTCGACAGAAACAAAGAAGGGACGGCTTGGATTTCCAAGCAGTCCCTTCTACTTGGAATAAAATAATTATTGATTTTGGACGATACGACCTAAACTGTAACCTAGGAAAGCATAGATTCCCCACGGTTCGAAAATTGTTTCGATATCGTCTTTTTTTACACCTAAATTATTTAGAAAATATGATGTTACAGAAGAATCTATAGGTATTCTGGAAAAATCATGTTCTAAGAACATGATATGGCTAGCAGCATATGGTCCAATTCCGCGAAGTTTTAATAGATCTTCATAAGAAATTGATTTATCTATAAGTTCTCCATTTTCATTAATCAACTTTCGTTCAAGACAGGTCATGGTAGTTTCATAAATCACCCTTGAACGGAAACCTAGGCGTAGATCAGATTTTAATGATTTTTGTCCAGTATTGATAATATCTAGAGGATGTGGGAATGAAGAATCATTTGTGATACCGACAAGATTCGAGGTCATGCGACGTGTTGAGGCCCAATTTGTATTAATTGTTAAAATTGTTTTACATACATCTTCGTAGAAAGTACTACTCCTGAGAAATCTACCTCCTCCAATGTTGAGAAAGTGAAAAATATCATTATTTAGATATTTGGATAATTCAATAATTTTGTTTGGATTCCACTCTGCTGAAATCCATCTAAATACAATTTTCTTTATTAATTCTATGGATTCGGGGTTTAAATTTGGAGATTTAATCACAATGGTATTAAGATTTTTTTGATTTATAGAAATGGTTGATGAAATAGAATTTCCTAAATTTTCTATTCTAGATAAGGTTTGAGACGTATGATCCCACTTCCATGGATCTAGATTTACCCATCCATGAGAATTAACAGTATGTTGAATAGACAAATTATATGGAAGCACAATTTCAAACCCATCATGTTGCGGATTTGAAATTTCAATAGACAATTTGATGGGTCCTATTCTATTATTCGTTTTTTACTATGTTTCCATCTATTATGACAACTTGAATATTCTCTGATTTCGTCAAGACAGAAATATCTTTTAAGGGATCAGCATTTAAAACAATTAAATCCGCAAATTTCCCTGATTCAACAGATCCAGTATTGTTATCTATGCCCAATAGTTTTGCTCCATTTAGAGTTGCCGCGTTAATAGCTGATAGATTATCCATTCCGGCATCTACTAGGAGTTCAATTTCCCTAGCGGAAGATCCTGGGGGCGAACCAGGCCTAGGTCCATCAGAGCCTAGTGCAATAGACAAGTTATGTTTCAGGTACTCTGAAAAATTTTGTCGTTGAATGGTAGCCATAGGCCTACCGCGGTTAAGTCTATATGCTGGGTATCTTTTTTCTGCATCCGGCATGAGGTAACTATTGAAAGCATTCATAGTTGGTACTAAAAATGTGTTGTTTTCGGACATTAGTTTTATGGTTTCGATGTCTATCATTACACCATGTTCAATACTATCAACACCTTCTAGAACACAATCTGAAACAGTTTGGGAAGAATATGCGTGAGCAGCAACCTTTTTGTTTAGGCGGTGCGCTTCTTCAGTAATAGCTCTAATTTCTGAACGATCAACTTCGGTATCCCATGGTAGGGTATATGCATCCGAACCAACCCTCCCACTAGCTATCAATTTAATTACGTCGGCACCATGGTATAACTGAGTTCTTGTAGCTTTTCGTGCTTCTTCTGGTCCAGAAAAAAATCCAGATTTCATGTCAGGAATGTTCACATCATTCCGTACGTATCCTAATTCACCACTACCAATTGACATGAGCATTTCTCCAGATGGGATCATTCGGGGACCTTGAATCATCCCAGATTCAAATGCTTTTTTAACAGCTACATCAATGTAACCATAAGTTCCCATATTTCTTACGGATGTGAACCCTGATTCTAAGATGTTTTTACAGCTTGAGATTGCACGAATAGTAAGAAATGGAATGGTATCGGCTAAAAATCCACTTTGATCAATTTCATATCCTTGACTTATATGTACATGAGTATCAATCATTCCAGGCATTACAACAGAATTATCAAGTTCAATTATTTCGTCGGCAGTTTGATTTTCCTGATGTAATTCATTGGAATTGCCTATCCATGTAATTGTATTTCCTTCAATTCGGATAGATTGTGATTGAGCGGGTGCAGCTCCTGTTCCATCGATTATTGTGCAATTTTTGATTAATATTGACATGATTGAATCCTAAAGTTTATAAATTGATGTGCGAAGGTTGCTTTACAGGAATTTCACCAGTAGGAGAAATTTCTCCAAGCCATACCTTTGAGATTGCTATTTGTACTGATTCACTTGAGCCAAATGCAAGTAACATATTGGGCGCAAATGGAAGTTCGTGCATTACATAGGGAGTTCCAAAGCAGGTATACGTTACTCGGTTTCGATACATATGTATATTGGTCCACATAAATTGTCCAAAACCAGCACCTAAATGTCCAAATGAGCCATTGATTGGGATGTAGCAAATGTTCACGAAAATGGCATCATAATTATGGATTTTTTCCATCAAATCTGAATTAGTGGGGTTTTCCAAGATGTCTACTGCTACACCACTCGAATTTAATGTTTTTATAGCTGTTTGGAGATTTCCATTTGAGAATGGTCCTTGCGCGAAAATATTTACAAAAAGGACTTTCTCTCCATTACTCAATGGTGGAATTGGAATTTCGTTTGGTTTAAGTAAAGTAATGCTTTTGTCAGCAATTTGTTGGATAGTTTTGGTTGCGGAAGGTTCAATTGAAGAAGTTTGATTCAGTGCAAATGTAGACAAATTCAGATTTAATCTGGCTTTTAGTTCTAAGATTCGTTTAGCGGATTCACGTATTCGGTCTTCACTTAATCTTCCATTAATAACAGCTCGTTCAATTAGTTTGAAATCGGAGTGCGTTTCGGGGAATAGACAAATATCTACCCCTGCTTCAATGTTCGAAACAGCGCGATCTTCAGGGGATACACGACTTGTGATTCCAGCCATCGAACTTGCGTCTGAAATTACTACTCCTTGGAATCCAAGTTCTTCTCTAAGGAGCTTTATTTGGATGTTTGGGCTTAAAGATGCCGGCATAGAAATATCTGGATTGGCTAGACTGCGTTCATAGGCAGGGAATGCAATATGTCCAGGCATTATTGCATTTACACCTTCATCTATGACTGATTTCCACACTTTCCCATATGATTTCCACCACTCAGAAACAGATAGTGAATTATTAGTAGTAAGGAAATGTTGATCCCTGTCATCTATCCCGTCTCCAGGGAAATGTTTCGCAGTGGCTGCCATTGAATTTTGATATTGGATGCCTTTAATAAATGAGTTTGCATGAGAAATTACTTTTTCTACGTCGTCTCCAAATGATCGTATGTTGGTGATAGGATTTCTAAAATTTAAGTTTAAGTCTACTACAGGTGAAAATGCCCAGTGATATCCATAAGAACGTCGTTGGAGTGCAATTTTTTGGCATGCCTCGAATGTCCAATCTGGGATATTGGCAGCGGAAAACCCCATTAAATTAGGGGCGAACGAACTGTAAATAGGTTCATTTAATTCGTCGTCACCGAATCCAATTAGTCCTCTAGGAGATGCGCCAAGTTCTACATTATCAGCAATGATTACCGGGATATTTGATTCAGATTGTATTTTAGTTAACATTTCTCGACACTCATTTGATGGGGGCCGTATAATGAAAATACCCCCGAGAGGAATTTTCTCGAGCAGACGCAACCAATCATCTGTAGTGGTTGACTGAACAGCTTGGAAATCTGTCGATAATCTGTTAAATGGATGGAGCGGCATTAGCATGTGTCCAATACAATTCTGAATACTCATAGAGTCTAGAGTAGAATCTACCCATTTTTTCTGTTCGCTATTTAATTGTGAGAGCATTTTTCACTCCAAGAACATTAATATCCATTTGCGATAAATTCAGAAATTTTTTCTCCGATCATCATTGTAGGTAAATTCGTATTAGCACGAGGACAATTAGGTAATATTGAAGCATCTGCAACTCGTAGACCTTCTATACCATGCACTTTTCCGTACTGATTTACTACTGACAACGGATCAGACGAGGGTCCCATTTTGCATGTACTACTTAAATGTGCACTACTACGCGCGTTTTGTTTCAACCATAGATCAAGTAAATCGTCATTGGATAGTTGTTCATCAGAAGGTTGAAATCGTTCAGCAATAATTTCTGAATATTCGGGACCTGATCCGACTTCAGCACATAGTCTTACACATTCTCGCATTCTGCGTAGATCTTCTTTAGTATTTAGAAATTTGAAGTTGATATAAGGTTGAATATTGGGATCTTTAGTCCGTAATTTCAATTCTCCCATACTTTCTTGAAGATATAGACAAGCAGACATTCCAACAAATGAATCGGTTGTTTCTCCCCCCCAATACATTTTGGGAAAAGAGAATGCAGTTTGATGTATGAACATGTCGTTTGAGAGCGTTGAATTGGATGCTGTATACCTTAATGCTACTGTAACTCCTCGTTTAGATTTTTCAGATAAGTTATCGAAAGAATCTTTGATTTTCCAACTTACAGGTACTTGTGGATGATCTCGTAGATTTTGTCCTACACCCGGAGAGTCTTTAATAATTGGAATATCTAAATTTTCAAGATCTTGTGAAGGGCCAATACCAGACAACAAAAGTAATTGAGGAGATCCTACTGAGCCGGCACTCAAAATAATTTCAGTTCCAAAAATGTCGAAAATTTCATTCCCGCTGGAAACTTTTACTCCAATTGCTTTTGTTCCGTCAAATAATAAATTTTGGACTGCGCAGTTACTACGGATTGTGAGATTTAATCTGTTTCTTGCAGGATCTATATAGCATAAAGCAGTGCTTTGTCTAATTCTATCTATGGTGTTGAATGGTAATGGTCCTACTCCAGTGGAATCTGGGCTATTATGATCTAGAGTCATAGGAAAGCCAATTCGATTGAATCCCTTATAAAAAGCATGTGCATCTTTAGTCCACTCATTTTCAGTGTGACGCCTAGCTCTTACCGGCCCATTTTTCCCATGGAAATCACCGTCCATATCGAGGTCATTTTCAACACGAATAAATGAGGGTAAGCATTTTGCAAATGTCCATTCATCGTTTCCATTTCTTGCCCATTCATCATAGTCATCAGGATCTCCACGAAGGAATATTTGAGCATTGACAGCACTTGATCCACCAACTGCTTTACCTCTTGGTACTAACAGAGGAGCAAGTTGTTCAGTAGTTGTGTCTGCTACATATAACCATCGTTCTAAATCTCCAGGATTAAACCACCATCCAAAGTCGCGTTCTGGGCTATAGCCATATTTGAATTGGTCTGGTAATGATTGAAAATCTGGATAATCATTGCCCGCTTCTAGAAGTAATACAGATTTTGTTGGATCTTCGCTGATTCTACTAGCCAGGATTGAGCCTGCTGATCCTGCTCCAATAATGATAAAGTCGTATTTCATTGATTATATTTTCCTATGTTAGCTGGTTCCAATTTTCTCCAAGTTCATTAAAACGTTTGATAAGTGTATTTAGATTTTCATCAGATATGGATAATCCTTCATTCATCATAGATATGTTGGACAAAATATGTTTTGGATTTGTTGTTCCTATAATTGCTGTGTCAACTTCAGGGTGAGCAAAAGTGAATCCCATTGCTAATTTTATTGGATTTTCAACTTCTTTTAGAGGGCCTAAGCTTGCGATAGCTTTTGCTCTATCAAAATATTCTTCAGCGTATGTAGTTGGAAAACCTCGCCTAGGCACTTGAGCTCTAGCCCAAACACCGTTGGCAATAGGTCTTTTAACAATAACGCCCATATTTTTTGATTCTGCTTCGGGTAATAGTTTATTTCTTGCATTTTGGTCAACGATATTAAAGCTTGTTTGAAGTGTATCGAATTGTCCTGATTGAACCGCCCAAAGTGCGTTGTCATTGTCTCCGCTATAACCAATGAATCTGGTTTTTCCAGATTCTTTTGCCTTAATTAAAGCGTCGATTACATCACTATTTTCTAAGGTGTTTATGTCACAAGAATGCAGTTGAACTAAGTCAATATAATCTGTTTGGAGCCTTTTAAGGCTTCTTTCAATGCTGTCCGAAATAGTTTGGCCACTCCAATCGGGGTTTTGTAATTTTATGGATTGGTGTGTGCATTTTTCTCCAATTGTTCCACACAAGCAATTTGTATGTCCGCATTTTGTAGCTAGTGTGAATTCGTCTCTTCTGTGAGAGACTGTTTTGCCTATTAATTCTTCACTGCCTCCATAGCAAGCTGCAGTGTCCAGAAAATTAATGCCACCATCAATAGCGGTATTTAATATTGATGAGACTTCTGAAACTTCAAGCTTTACTTGTCCAATTTCTGATAATCCAATCCCAATTGGACTTACGTTAATTCCGGTAGCTCCCAATTTGACTGAGTCCATAATTTACCTCCATGATTTCTAGAAGTAGTCTAAGATAATTTTCCCCTATATACAATGGACGGGAAAAGTTCATTTTCTAGTATACTTTTAGTGCAAAGAAGTGTTTCAGGAGTTTGAGTTGATAATTGATCCTAAAAAATTTAACGGTTTTGGTAAGGTTTTCACTGGAGTGATAGTACCCCGTCCGATAGCGTTTGTTTCAACGGTTTCTAAAGAAGGTAATGTGAATTTGTCTCCATATTCTTTTTTTAATGCAGTCACCTATGACCCCCCAACTTTAGTTTTTTCAATTTCTAAATTTCTTTCGAATGGGGAAATTAAACATACATTAAAAAATATTCAAGAGAATTCGGAATTTGTTGTGAATATAGTTTCTTATGACATTGCTGATGCAATGAATATTACATCTGGTGAATATTCTGAAGATATTAACGAATTTGAAGTTGCAGGCTTAACTCAAATAGATTCTCAAATCGTACGACCACCTAGAGTTGCGGAGAGTCCAGTAAATATGGAGTGCAAATTAGAACGGATAGTTGAACTTGGAAGCGAAAGTGATCCTCATGGCCTGGTCATTGGAGAAGTTGTTCTGCTTCACCTTGATGATGATGTTGTTTTAGGCACTCACATTGATCATCAAAAATTAAATCCTGTTGGCAGACTTGCAGGAAACATGTACTGTCACACGAATTCAACATTCGATTTGATTAGACCTAGGGTTTAAATTTCTTTTGGCAAATCAGACAACAAATCTAATTTATTTATAATGTAACTATTGACGGGACCAGTTATCTCTTTGTAAGAATAGATTGGAAGTTTATCGATGAGATTTGAGATTTTTAATTGATCCCATAATTCTATGTTTAGTGTTTCTTCAGAGTAATTTTTTCTCTGGTCGTTTGAAATAATTGTTTGCTGTGTGAATTTTCCTGAAGTCGCTATTATTATGTCAGTAGAATTAGTTTGATTTGCTTTAGTACATACTTCTTGGATATTACTTTGATTGATAGTTTTACCATTTGAGAAATTATGCTCTGAATGAACAAATAAATTTCGAGATCCAGAGTTCCAAAGCGAACGAGAGCAATTGGGTTCATTCATGATTTTGGATTTCTTCCACCCTTTTGATTCGATGATGTTATGCAAAATTTTTGTGAAGTGGGATTCTGCAATGGTTTTGAGTATGTATCGACCTTTAAGTCTTAGTAGGTTACCTTCAATTTTCCTGTCGGATTCATCCACCAATGAATATAGAGTACGATCTGATGCAGAGTGAAGGCTTTCTCTTTCTATTTCTGAGTTAGTCTCATCCATACAGTATAAATCCCTAATTTTTTCGTTCTTTCATCAAAAATTGTTTCATCGTTTTGCCGTTTGAGGGCAATCCTAAAGGCATTCGAACATCAAGTAAATACGGTCTATTTTCGTTCTGTATAATATCTAATGCTCTTTTAATGGTTTCTTTAACTTTGTCCTCGTTATCCAATCTTTCTCCATTAATACCATAAGAATTTGCGTAATGTATTTCGCTTTATTACTGTATGTATTTATTCATTTCCCATGACAACTTTTATAACCCCATCTTGGTACTGTTCATATTGGTCATAGGCATTTTGAACATCTGAAAAATTTAGTTCGTGAGTTTTCATTTCTCCAGGATTCCACCATCCCCTATCTTTCAGTTCGATCATCCTTTGTATATGTGCTACAGGATCTTTGCTTCTTCCACCAAGAGTCGGGATAATAGTGGGTGAATTTTTTAAGAAATATTGTGTGTCTATTTCTGTCATTCTACCTCTCGGCCCAGGTTGAATTCCAAAAATTATTACTTTTCCACCTTGAGACGCGGCCCTTAGTGCTGCATTTAATGCGTCTGGGTAACCAGATGCTTCTACTGAAATATCTGCAAGTTTCCCACTCGTTATTTCTTCTAAGGCTTCATCTAGATTTTCTTTCTCTGGATTTATTATGTGAGAGGCTCCAAATTGTTTGCTCCACTCTAGTCGATAATCAAGTGGGTCAATAGCAATTATTCTCCTAGCGCCTGCTCTCGATAGAATTGCTGTAAACGATAATCCTATACTCCCCTGCCCCATAATTACCACGTCTTTTCCAAGGATTGTTCCCATTAGTTGGCATGAATATAATACTGTTCCTGATGGCTGACATAATACCCATTCTCCCAAGTCTCCGTAGTCTGGTAGTAGAGCCATTCGACCTTCATTCCCAGGGTAATATTCTACCAAACCACCAGGGCCATCTAAGTCAGGGAGGACTATTACTCTTTGTCCGACTTCAAATTTTTCAGACTTGCTTTCTACTATGGTTCCGGCACACTCATGGCACGGACCACCGTCTTTCATAGGGTATTCTTCTTCTGGAAGTACAGGCCCATAATTGTGTCTAATGTCACTTCCACAAACTGACCAACGTTCTAGTTTTATCAGGCATTGACCTTCATTTATTTGAGGGATATCAATTTCGTTTATTTCGATTTTCTTGGGGCTGGTAATTCTTGCTGAGAACATTATGGGCTATCCTTTTTCCAAGTTTTTTAATGAATATCGATTAATTTTACTAGTTACTCTACACTATTCAAAAGATGTAGGTACATATATTTATATATGTAAACTATAGTTGGTAATTGTTTTACAGTTTGATTTGGAATTGAATGATCTTTTTGCATAAGGTTTTAAATAATGAAATTTTATAAGCGTATGATGTTATTAATTCTAGTAGTTTCTGTTTTCATTCTGGGTTGTGAAAATGGGAATGAAATAAATTATGAGAATACTTTGGATACTCGAAGCAATAATACTGATTTGCCGAATCCATTTATAAATATAGAAGAATTTCAAAATAACAATTTAACTCCATATGTTGAACCCAACACCACAACTGATTCTTTAAATCTTGTCGCAGGAAATTTGAGAAACACCGCTTCTAAAACTGAATCTCTTGCTGATGGTGTTAAAACTGTTAATGAGGATTCTGCATTAGGCATAAGTGGTCTTAGTGAAATTCAATCAAGCATCGAGGGTGTTAGTGAAGTTCAGTTGCAAACCGCAGATGTTTTAAGTCGTATGGCTAATATTATTGATAGTGTACCCAAAGTTGAAGATCAAAATTTGAAAGCGAGGGAAGATGGAAATCCACAGCACATTTTTACATCCATAAATAATTCTGCTAAAAAATCACAACCGATATGGAGTTGGGAGTTTGAAGATTGTTCTGTTGGATCGTCTTATGAATTTACAAAGGGTGATTATGCCACTGTAAAAGTTGCTATTGCGAAATCTGATTTTATCAGTTCAGATGGATCAGGAGTAGACTTGGAATCACTAATTATGCCTCCTATGGTTGTGTTGTCTCCAGACAATGTTCAAATAGCTGAGCTAATATTTGATAGGATTCCATGGAATAATGAGTATCCCTATTATACGGTTGCTACGTATACTGCTAGTGCTGAAATAGGATTGATAGACGCTGGAGATGTTGGCAATTATAAGGTTACTTTGCAATCTAGTAATGAGGGATGTGAAGAAATTTTGAATCAGATTGATTATATGAATATTGTCGATGGAGTTTCCCTTATTGGGTGGTTCGTAGAGTAGTTAAGGAGTTTGTAATGGATCATGTATTTTCTCCAAAATCATATCATTTGACTATCGGGTCTCATGACCCTGAATTGATTATTGATAGCGGCGATAAAATTATTACTCGTACTGTTGACGCAGGAGGGAAAGATTTTAATGGTATTGATGTATCACCTAGGGGGAATCCTCAAACTGGACCTTTTTATGTAAATGGAGCTTTTCCGGGTGATATTCTAGCTGTAAAATTCTATAAGATTTTTCCTAACCGTTCACATGGTTTTTGCAGACCTAAAATTTCAGCTAATGTTATGGAGCCAGGTCATAATACGGGAGAAATTGAAAATGAACCCTTTAATTTCATATTAGATTTTAAAAATTCGATAGCAATGATAGAGAATCCATCTAAATCCCTAGAAAATTTAATTGTTCCGATAAGGCCTATGATTGGATGTTTTGGAGTAGCGCCTGAAAAAGGTCAGTCCATATCTACTGCTACATCTGGCCAATACGGAGGGAATATGGACTATAGGGGATTTGAACCGGGTGTGATTGCGTATTTGCCTGTTTTTGTAGAGGGTGCATTGTTCCATATTGGTGATGGACACGCATGGCAATCTGATGGTGAAATATTAGGTACTGGGATAGAGATTTCTATGGATGTTGAGTTTTCATTAACCGTAATTAAAAACAAAGAGATTTTTTGGCCTAGGGGTGAAAATAAAGATTTTATTTTCACAGCAGGAAATGCTAGGCCACTTGATGAGGCATTACAACATGCTTCATCAGAGATGTTTAGGTGGTTGGTTGATGATTACAACTTGTCTGCTGAGGATGCGAACATTTTGCTCGGCACCTATGTTGAATATGACGTGGGTAATGTGTTTGATCCTGCATATACAATGATTTGTAAGATTTCCAAGCATGTTTTACCTAAAGATGTTAAAAACACTCTAATCGGCCAAGTTTGATCAGCACAAGTTAGTTTAGGAGCAGTAATGAAAATTTCAGGAATTAGAACTAGACCTTACTATTTTACTTTAGATAGACGTATGGGAGACGCGAATTTTCCTATTGGTCGTGATGATCAATCTGGTATGGTTTTGTATGTAGATACTGATGAAGGGATATCAGGTGTTTCCCTAACTAGCCCTTCTGTATTTCATGCGATTCATTCAATTGAACCGGTCATTTTGGGTTTGGATCCAAGAGGAGTAAAAGGCATATGGAAAAGGATGGTAGACGCTGTTTTTAAGGGTGGGAATGAAGGGGTAATGGGTAACGCATTATCTGCAATAGATGTCGCTATTTGGGATCTTAAATCTAAGATTAATGGAGAACCTCTTTGGAAAACTCTTGGAGGTTCCTCCAGATATGTAAGAGCTTATGCTAGTGGTATTGATTTGCCATTGTCAGACCAAGAAATATACGATTTGTATTCATCGGCTGCTTCAAAAGGTATATCCGCTGGGAAATTAAAAGTCGGCTTAGATAGAGAGTCTGATATGCGGCGTATCGGTATTATGCAAGAAGCGTTAAAAAAGTCTGATAAACCAGTACAATTAATTATTGATTCGAATGAATATTGGTCTCCAAAACAAGCTATTAGAAACATAAGAAAGATTGAAGAAAAATTTGAGATCTTTTGGGCAGAAGAACCGGCACGCAGGTGGGATTATAGAGGGTTAAAAAGAGTGTCCCAAGGTATTACTGCTGCTGTAGCTACGGGCGAAAACTTGTCAGATATAAAAGATTTTATGCCTCTTATGGAAAATGAGGCTGTGGATATCGTTCAAGTTGGTAGTGGAGCAAGTGGGATCACGGGGATGATGAAAGTTGCAGATATGGCCTATGGTTTTGAGATTCCTGTGTCTTTGATGAATTCTCCTGTGAATTATGAAGCTCCTATTGCGGCTGCGATCCCTAATCATATTATGCTTGAAGTATTCCATGATAGAGATGCAGGTATTTTGTCAACTGATTCTGTTATTAAGGATGGATATATAGTTCTTGGTGATCAACCAGGAAACGGTTTAAGTATTGATGAAAAAGGATTGGATAAGATGCCTGAATATCCACCAGATGGAAGTTCTAATATTTTTGCAGGGCGTAGAAGAGGAGCTGCATTGTTGGAAGTCACAACTTCTGAAGATGAAAATTTGGATGAATAAGTTTAAATTTTTGAATACTACAATGTAACTGAAATTGTGTGTAGTACAACAAAAACATTCCAAGGTTTGTCGATTCCTATGTATTGAAATCTCATAGCGAATTTAATAGTAGGTGAAATCATATTAGTCACCACAGTATATTTTCGCAAAAGTAATTTCTATATAATTCAGGTAGTAAATTTGATTTTTAGATATTGCAGAGAATCATATTCATATAATGAATTCGCGGGAGGCCAGACGTTATTTATTCAATTTGTCTCTTTTCATCCCGTAAGATTTGATTCACCCTTATTTTGCCTGAACGTGCTAATACGTTAGAAGAATCTAACCGGAGTGCTTGATTAAAATCTGACAATGCATGAATGTATTTACCCAACATCTCGTTAGCCAAACCTCTCGAAAAGTAAACGTCAGAATCACCTCGTCCAAATTCTATAACTCGTTTGTGATTCCAAATAGCTTGCTTGTACTCTCCCAACTTAAACCAGCTTAGCCCTCGATTGTAGTAAGCATTCATATCAGTTGGATTTAGCTCAATAGCCTGATTATAATCATGAATTGCTTCCTGATACTGTCCCAGAGCAGCGTATATTAAGCCACGATTGTTGTAAACATTGACCTTGTTGTAAGAAGCATCAGTTGAATCTGATTTAATAGTCTGAGTATAATCCTTGCTTGATTGATCCGTACATGAAACATTTCCAAAGATTACCGCAACAACTATCACTGCTAATATCCCAATTATTATTGTGTATCTATTCATTTACTTAATCTGCATTTCCTTTTTTATTGCATCAAAATATTCATTATCATCCAATCTCTTTTAGCAAATAAGCTAAAACCTGCTTTCTCTGCACTTTGGACATAATCCAGAATATCAGAAGGTTGGAGCTATAACACTTGTACGGCTATTCCATTCAAGACTGACATGATTGTTGGCACTACTTCAGGGGGAGATTATTTATTCGAAAGAGTTAAAACGCAGGATTTTTAACATCTTGTAGTCAAATGAGGGTGGGGCCGTTTTCAAGTTTAAGAGTTACAGGGACTTATAGTCTTGTAGGATTTTCAATTTCTTATTCACATACTATGATTTAAGTGATATATTAGAACATACGTTCATATTTTTGTGTTGTTTGAGAATGTTATCTGAAAATCTAAGATTTAATTTACCTCCTCCTGTTAGCAATGTTCCGTTTGCTAATTCTCGTTCTCTATTAAAGTCAGAAGAAATAGAGATTGCAATTTTCTGCGTTCAAAACAATTGGGATCAAATTTCTTTAAAACAGCATCTTAAAGAGTACTATGGTGTTCAGTATTCTTCTGCAGACCTTTGTATATATATTTCCCGCTGGAAAGGGTTTTGTACAGATTTGGATAAACCTGTTGTTTGGACGGCATCTTCCCTAATTGATAATGGAATTTCGAGTATCAATAGACAAAAGCTTTATACAATTTCTAGCATAATGAAGAGGGTTGCCCAAATGAATGGAGAAAAAGTTATTTATCCAACTTATAGGTCAATTCGTTGGTTAGACTATATGGTGGATTGTCATTCTAGTTGTTTCTCGGGCTTGTTGGATTTAACCACAATTGCGGATCAATATGCTATGAGAGAAATTTATTCGAATTATACTGGTGTTTTACTAGATGTTGATGATATTGATACATGGCTTATAAATCGACCTTGGGAGAATATGTCTAATTATAGGAATTATGTTGATTTGGTTAACAATCAAGTTGTTGAAGCAATTAGATGGCCTGAATCAATGCCTATTAATTTGACGATTAGTTCGCTTACGAAAGTATTTTCAGGTGTTGGGAGAGCTTCTTTACTTAATCCATTACTGAGTAAATGTCCCATATGGCTAAGATACTTCAGGCCGTCACAAATTTTAGAGATATTATTTCCTGATAATGATACAAAATTACAAAGTTTGAAAGTTTTGACATCTGCCAAGGCGAGGTATGATGACCAATTATTACCATATGATGAAAGTAGAGTTGAAGAAATAATGATATCCTTGGCAAATAGGGAGCCAAAATATATTGATGGATTCAGAATCTGAATTCAGTTTTGTCGCAATTAATTATGTTAAATGTTGTACTAATTTCTCCAGAGATTCCGCAAAACACCGGAAATATTATTCGCCTTTGTGCTAATGCGGGTGTGAATTTGCATTTGGTAAAACCTATTGCATTTAGCTTGGATAATTCAAGTCTGCGTAGAGCTTCATTGGATTACAGGGATATTACCAATATGACGATTCACGAATCTGTTGAATGTCTGCTGGAAGTGTTTCAAGCATCTGAGTTATATGCTACATCATCGAATGCTTCAAGGATTTTTACTGATCCAATTTACAAGCCTAATGATACAGTGTTATTTGGATCTGAGAGTATTGGAATAAGTTCGGATGTAGTTTCTAAATTGAATCCTGATAACCTTATTAGGATTCCTATGAAGCCCTCAAATCGAAGTATGAATCTTTCGAATGCAGTAGCAGTTGTTGTCTTTGAAATGTGGAGGCAATTGGGATTTGAAGGGCAAGAAGAAATTTTCTCACCAGGGAATAAATATTTTTCTTAGCATGATATGGGAAGAATAATATGACTAAAATAAACGCATATATTCAAAGGATTGATGATTTAATGAATAGAAGATTATTAATTTTTGATATGAATGAGTCATCACTTGATATTCCTCAGAATAAGACATTTGATGCTATATATTCAGATAAAATTTTAGATAAATTATCTAAAGAAGATATATTCAAATCATTGGAAAAACAAAATGACAGACTGAATGCTGACGGGCATATTTTTCATTCATTTGGCAGATTTGAAAGTAATGAAGATGAAATCAAGAAGATTTTCCAAAGTCAATTTGAGATATTGGATTTGAAGCTATACACAGAAAAAATCGAAGAGGATTCTTTTTATATTGTTGCTAAGAAGTCATTTGATGGCGATAAAATCTTAAGTGAATCTTTAAAAACACAAAAAAATTTAAAGGGTGCAAGAATTGTGGAAGGAAACTCTAATGGTCGATTTGAGTTTAATGGAATAGACAGATATCAAAAAAATTGGGATAGAAAAAGCTTCAGAAAATATTTTAAGAATTAACCCAGCCTTCTCCTGGAATATACTTTTTTGTAACATCATTGTCTTGTATGAAATCTTCCTCATAGAATGGAGGATCGATATCTATGTTTGGTAAGTTTAGACTTAATTCATAGTTTTGCGCTGAACCATTATTGTGGTGTCCACATGATTCACAAATAAACTTGTTAGATTTTGATGATTCCTTCATTGTAGAGATATATGATAGTTCATCCTGAATTTCTTCTGAATCCGATTCTAGTTTAGAAGATTTTGGGTTGGGATATTGTGAAGGAAGTAGAAAAGGATTGTCTTTATCCCATGGGCTCCAATTTGCGGGTAATTGCTCTAATGTGCCGGCATTGATGTTTAAAACATATTGCTTCATATCTTCATCGCTTTCCCAAGGGTGACTCGAAAGCCATTCGTCTAAAAACTTTTTATCCCTAGAAAATGAAAAGTTACTTCTGTTGATAATATGCCATCTATCCAGAATAGAATATAAATGTCCAATCATGAAAATATCATAGTCATTTTTAATAAAATCAGAATGATAAATCATTAAAAAGAACCAATATTTTAGGTTTCTAAAAGTTGGTATAAAACATTTTACCGGTAGTTGGGAAGAGTGCTGTGTAAAATTAATGCTAATATCGTAAGCATGTTTGATATGTTCATGAGGGGTAAGAGGTAGCATCATGTTTGAAATAGCGGACCTATCGGACCAATCAATGGGATTATCCACGTAGGTACGTGTTTGGTCAAATTTATATTTAGTATTTTTTCTTCTGTAGTCTAATGACCGATATGTTAAAGATCTGGTAGAAATAGAAGAGTCGTGATGTGTTGGTTTGGATGCTTTACCCTTTTCTCTGATATCGCGTCTTAGAAAAACATCAAATCTTTTTAAAAGAAAAGTCTCGATGTTTTTTATATCCCAGTTTTCAGAATCAACGGCATCCCAAAAAGAATATAATTCGATACTCTCTAGTAGAGATAGATTGTGAGGTGTTTCTGAGCGACAATTGGGGTTTGAGAAAAACATTTCCGAATATAAATAAATTATTTCCGTAATATATTGACATATATATTTTAATAGCTGTATAGACTATAAAAAATATATCATGAATTTCTGAATATTAAAATATAATTTCTGTATAAATTATGATATTAAGGATTGGAAGTGAAGTATTAGTCTATAATCTGTCATATATGTCAGAAATTCCATCAGATAAAACTTCGAATTTTCTCCAATGGCCAAAACGTGGTTTCAATTCATTTGTGGCAACTGATGCTGTTTGATCTTTACCTAATCCATTGGATTTGGAGTGCATTATATTGTTGATTAAAGTTTGTATGAAATCTTTAGCGTCCAAAAGATCATTTTGAGCCCCAATTGGTCCATGACCAGACATAAAAGCATTGATAGAAATGTCGGCCATTGATTCTGATGTTTGAATCCATTCGTTCGGATAGCTGTCTCCAAAAAAGGGAATCCCCTGATTTTGAGCTACGTCACCAGTAAAAAGTACTTTGGCATCAGGTAAATAAATAAATATATCTCCACTTGTGTGTGCTTTGCCTAAGTATTTGATATCGATTTTGTGTAAACCAAACTCCATATACATACTATTGGAAAAAGTAATATTAGGAGGTGTGATAGTTACTGTTTTAGCTTCTTCAGACCAAGATTCGTTAGATGAAACAACTTTAGATCGCCATTGCTCATTCCATTTAGGGTCAATCATTTCTTTTAAACAATTATCATGTCCAATAATCGCTGCAGATGGGAATTCTTGATTTCCCCAAGAATGGTCCCAGTGTGAATGAGTATCTATAACGTGTGATATAGGTTTGTTAGTGATATGTTTGACATCTTTTATTAAATCTCGAGCAAAGGAGGGAACGCGGAGCGAATCTATAATAATTACACTATCATCACCTACAATAATTCCTGCGTTAGTTAAATTGTTGTGAAGTCGTGCAAATACGCCATTTGATAACTCGACGATTTGAACCTCTGAGTTAGAAGTCATAAATGAATCCTTTATGAATGAGTAATCGGTACAATATGTTCTTCATATTAATTGGAGATATTATCTTCAATACTTAGTTTTGTAAATCTACCACCTATAAGCCATTCCGCAACGTATATATTGCCAGAATTGTCGACAGTCATACCATGGGGGCTGTTGAATTTTTTAGGTTCTAAAGATGAAGGGCGTTGCAAAGTACCACTTTTTGTTGTCTCATTAGGCCAACCGTCCATTGAAGGGGCATCAGGATTTGGAAAAAGATAGTTGATTAAGTTGTCATGTATATCTACAACAGCTAGTCTTGATCGAAGTTCGGAAATTATGGCTAGATCATTTGAAAATGCAAATCCGCTAGGTGTAGTAAGAAAGTCAGACCCGAAAGATCTTTTGAAGTTTCCATCAAGATCAAATACTTGAACTCTAGCATTCGCTCTATCTGCCACATAAAGTTCTGGCTCTGGTTTTCTGTAGTCAATTGCAATTCCATGCGGACAACTGAAAAGTCCCGCACCGGTACTGCCATCTATTGTTTGAACATATCTTCCATCAGAAGAAAACCTATGTACAAGGCTTGCTCCATATCCATCTGCAACCCAAATATCCCCGTTACCAGAATCATTGATTACTACAGAAGTTGGAGAATATTTGGAAGTTTTGTAGGCTTCATGAGGAGGCATTGGAAGCTCCATAAGTTCTTCTCCCCCAAATGCACTTTTAAAAACTCTCCCAGATTCACTTTTTGCCTCAGGTGCATAATCGTATTGATGTCCAGGTTGACGTTTACTACCATTGTCGGCAATCCAAAGGACTTCAGATGAACCCTCTTTGGAAATGGTGATGCCGTGAGCGTCAGAGAAATTCCCATTCCAGGAGTCTAGAAGTTTCCCATCTTGGTTGAATACCAATATAAGCGATTCGCCGCTATCACATGTAACAATGTTACCATCGGCAGTAGTAGCCATTCCTGGATGTGCCCACCCAGAAAGGGATTTTTCAGAACGTTCTCTGTTACCCCAGTTATCAATCCACTTGTAAGAATTTTTGGCCATCACACAACTCCTTCAAAGGTAATAAAATGTTTATTGAATATTATGTTATGGATTTAAAATTACTTTCGTGTAACCTTCTACTCGCTGATCGAACTTTTGGTATGCTTCAGGCGCATCATCAATTGAAATTTCGTGAGATACGACAAAACTAGGGGATGCTTTACCTGAAATTATTAGGTCTCTTAGATAAGCGTTGTATTTTTTGACATTGCACTGCCCTGTTCCTAGTCTTAATCCTTTTTCAAACAATTTTCCAAAACTTAAAAGTAAAGAGCCTTGTTTTGCAGAGTCATCAATTCCACCTGGGTCAGATGGTACATATAATCCTGGAATACCCATTGCACCTGTAGGTTTTACAACATCAATCATTTGATTAAGCACAACATTAGGTATTTCATCTTGCTCGCCACCAGCGGCTGATGAGCCTTGAGCTGCTGCCTGATATCCTACTGCGTCAATCCCTTTATCTACCCCAGAGTCCTGTCTAATATCGCGAATTTGTTCTACAGGATTACCGTCATCAAAATTAATTGGGATTCCTCCGATACTTTCAGCTTTATCAAGTCTTTCTTTGACATGGTCAATCACATAAACTTCTGCAGCTCCTCTAATTAAGCTACTATATGCTGCCATTAGCCCAACGGGACCCGCACCAAAAACAGCTACACTTTCTCCCGGACTAACGTCTGCTAATTCAGCTCCATGATATCCAGTTGGGAAAATGTCTGCTAATAAAGCAAAATCAGCTTCATTTTCCTTGCCAGTCGGTAAAGTTAAGCAATTGAAGTCAGCGAATGGTACTTGAAGATATTCTGCTTGTCCGCCTACCCATGGTCCCATGGAAACATATCCATAAGCACCGCCAGCGAAACCTGGATTAACGGTCGTACAAAATCCAGTAAATCCGCGTTGGCAATTTTTGCAGAATCCACATGCGACATTAAATGGCATTACCACTCGGTCTCCAACAGACAAATTTTTGACCGCTGAGCCAATTTCTTGAATTACACCCATATTTTCATGACCAAAGATTATTCCTGGTTCTGCAGCAGTTCTACCTTCATACATATGGAGGTCAGATCCACAAATACAACTAGAAGTAATTTTAACTATGACGTCGTTTGGATGTTTAATAGTTGGGTCTGGAACGTTTTCTATAGCTACTTCAAAAGGTTTTTTATACACGACTGCTTTCATGGTATTCTCCTTGATTGAGGTGATAGTTGGTGCTCATTCTATATTCGAGAACAAAAAAATTCAAAATTTTAAGATCTTACTCATAAAAGGATGGTTTTGGAATAGATGGAATATTGATTAATTTACCTGTTTTTGAAGATTCGATACATGCTTCAGCAATTTTTAATGACATGTATCCATCCCAAGTGCTAGGACCAATAGTGGTTTTGTTTTTAATAGATTTAACCCAATTTCTTAGTTCAATTAGATACGCTGATTGAAATCTTTCTAACCAGTCGTTTGTAATTGATTGAGATTTTGAATTGGAAGAATAAATAATTGGGTCAGACAGTGATGAACTCTCGGTTGAGCCTAATTCACCTGTGATCTTAATATCTACTGTATAGCCGAATCCCGAATTGTCGTTATATTCGATTATTCCTAATGATCCATCTTCGAACTCTAGGTTTACCATAACAAATCGAGCGGTATTTGGAGAATTATCAATGATGGATGAGACATATAATTTTGAGACTTCTTGATTCATGACCCAACGAGCTGAATGAAAATCATGAATCATTGAGTTGATTATAATATCTGATAGTTTCCTGTTTCCTTTAGAATTTTGGTCCAGATCTATTGTTTGAGATGAGTAACTTCTAAAAGCCAGAATTTTACCTAATATCCCATGATCGCAAATCATTTTAACTTTGGAATGTGCAGGATCATACTCTCTCATGAATCCAATTTGAATAAGTCTTGTTCCTAATTCCATTTCTGCTTGCACAATCGATTTTGCTGAATTTGAATTGGTTGCTATAGGTTTTTCACAAAATACAGGTTTGTTTGATTCTATACATTGTAATAGTAGTTCACTATGTAATTCGTCAGGGGCAGCGATTAGGATTGCATCAACGTTAGGGGCTGCAATAAGGTGCTCGGATTCATTATATGTCATGCAATTAGAGAATTCTTGTGCAAGTGTTTTCGCTTTTGAATGATCGAGATCCATCAAGGCTACAACTGAAGCTTCAGGGATGTTGTGTTCAATGTTTTTGGCATGATAAGTACCGATTCGCCCTGTACCGATTATACCTATATTGGTGATTTGGCTCATCAAATACTCCAAAATATTTTAATTAATCGAAATTGTTGACCACATAGTAACTGAAATATTGTTACTCAGTATTTTCAATAGTTTATACTGTCGAAAAGATTTGTCCAAAATTTTTGTTTGAAGATAAATAAGAATGATATTTTTTTCGACACGACAGGTTATGTATACCTCTTTAGTTATGGCATTATCGGTTATGGGAGATTCGATGCTATATGCTGTGCTGCCTTCAATGTTAGGAGAATTTGGTATGACAGCAGGATTAGCTGCGGGAGTAATATTGAGTACTAATCGATGGATCAGAATGTTTTCAAATAGTTGGGCTGCAAAAATTTATAACAAATTTGGATTAAAGCGTCCTTTGATGATTTCATTGATCCTTGCATTATTTTCAACTGCATCATATGGATTGTTTGATGGATTTTGGCCATTATTTGTTGCGCGTATAGGATGGGGAATATGTTTTTCAATTCAGATGGTATCCATGTACATGGTTATTCTAAAAGAGAACTCTGATCACAGAGGAATGCATATGGGGGTTTTTAATGGAGTATTTAGATCTGGTAGCGCAGTCGCAGTATTAATGGGAGGGATATTAGCAGAGAGTTTAGGTATTAAGAATGCATTTTTAATTACATCCTCGTTTGTAATTATTTGTATTCCGTTAGTCTTATTGCTAAGAGACCATGGGAAAAAAAGAGATAATGAACAACGTGATTTAACCTCCATTAAGTGCAACGGTGTAACTGAAGGCCAGGAAACGGTTACTTTCAAGGATAGAATTTGGGAATTTTTGTTAGGAAGTTTTTCAATTAACTCCAATTTGAGATTGAAAATCCTGTCGGTATTCTTTGTACACTTTACAAAAAGATTTCTTGCTTCTGGTGTAACAACTGCAACGATTGGATTAATAGTAAAAGATCAAATGACTGAGCCATTTAGTTTAGGTGTTTTAACCATTGGAGCCGCATCATTAACAGGAATAATTCTTGCGATGAGTTGGGGAAGTGAAGTAGGATTCTCTGCAATTTTTGGTTTTGTTTCTGACAAATTTGGAAGAAAACTGATGATTTCAATTTCAGTTCCCGTAATTGTTCTTTGTACGATAATTGTAAATGTAAATTTGATAGTTTTACTCTTGGCAGTTCCATTACTGTTTGCCGCAACTACAGCCGCAAAGGTTACCTTAGATGCTTCAGCTGGTGATTTGGCTCCTATTGGGCATCAACCCGAAATAATGGCTAGATATTCTACATGGGGAGATGTAGGTTCTGCGGTTGGCCCACTATTGGGATATGGGCTATTAACTTATTTTTCGATTTTCGCAGTATATTCTTTTTCTGCTCTTTTGCTGATTTTAGCGTTTCTTTTTTATATAGTGATATTTTGGAATGATCGATTGAACGAAAATGAAATTATTAGAGTCTGATTGATAGCGATTTTATGAGTAGAGGAGGAAAGTATGGAATATGATTATATTGTGGTTGGTTCTGGATCAGCTGGTTCAATAATCGCTGCTAGGCTTACAGAAAATACGAATAAGACCGTTTTGTTACTGGAAGCTGGACAAGACTTCGCGAATTTTGACTCTATGCCCGATAGGATCAAATTCGCATATGGGCCCGAATTTTCCGATGGATCAACCGATGAGGTAGATCAACATAGATGGTGGTTCGAGGCTAGGGCTACTGATGAACAAAATCCGATCCGAATTCCACGAGGAAAAGTAATTGGTGGATCAAGTAGTATTAATGGACAAGTTTTCCTACGAGGAGAGCCTGAAGATTATGACCTTTGGTCGGCTGAGGGTAATAGTGAATGGGATTTTCAAAAGTGCTTACCTTACTTTTTGAAAATTGAGAACGATTTAGATATGAGTGGGGATTTTCATAGTAACACTGGACCTGTGAGGGTTCGTAGGCATCCATTTGATGAATGGGCTGAGGATGGCAAGGCTTTTTACGAAGATGCTCAATCATTTGGTTTATCGAAAGTTCAAGATCATAATGATCCAGATGCTTCAGGGGTAGGTCCTATACCATTTAATACTGTAGATAGAGTTCGACAAAGCGCTTCTTTATGTTATATCAACCCGATCAGAAACCGAATGAATTTGACCATTAGGGGAGGATGTTTTGTTAACAAAATTCTGATTCAAAACAATATTGCTCATGGAGTAGAGGTAGAAAGCGGGGGGGAGATATTTAATGTTTTCGGAAAAGAAATCATTTTGAGTGCTGGAGCGCCTTGGTCTCCAAAATTATTAATGCTTTCTGGTATTGGACCAGCAGAACATTTGGAGATGTTAGGTATTCCAGTAGTAAAAGATTTACAAGGTGTAGGACAAAATTTGCGAGATCATCCGCATGTTCAGGTTTGGTGGAATACTAAAGAAAACTATATCAGTGAGCCAAATAAAAGGTTTGGACAAATTGTGATTAGATGCACTGCTGAAAATTCTGATTTACGAAATGATTTAATGATTCATCATATAGCTTTACGTAGAGTTGCTATTTTAGATCAATCACATGGTATTTCATATCGGGCGGTGGAACGTAGTCAATTTCCTGGTCAGGAAGATGAAGATGAGACTTTGACTAATGCCGTAGGAATGATAGGGAGCCTATATTTGGCTAAAGGTTCTGGTGAATTGAAGCTTAGATCAGCGAATCCGATTGATCCTCCAGAAATTGATTACAATTATTTTCAAGATCCAGAAGATTTGCGACGGATGCGTTATTTAACGCGTGTTTGTGCGTCAATCGGAGATGGTGAAGAATATTCGAAAATAGTATCGAATAGACTGTCACCCACAGATCACATCCTTCAGAATGATGAAATGTTAGATTTATGGTTGAAGCAAAATGTTAATACCCTTCATCATATTAGTTGTACGTGTAAGATGGGTCCCTCCACTGATCCTATGTCTGTAGTAGATCAATTTGGAAAAGTTCACGGAATTGGATCATTGCGAGTTGCTGATGCTTCAATCATGCCTGATGTTCCTCGTGCTAATACGAATCTTCCAACCATGATGATTGGTGAAAGAATAGCTGAATTCATTATTCAGGGTATGTAGGAAATCAGTTGAGAAAATCAGAAAAAGAGTTAGAACCAAAACAGTTAACAATGGTAATTGAGGCTGAGAAAGTAAGGCTAGTCTCAGACAAGCCTTTACCTGATGGATTTTCATTAAGAGGCTATAAACATGGTGATGAAAACTCTTGGATATCCCTGTTGAATTGTGGCGATTTTGATTCTCAGTGGGATTCCGAAAGGTTTCAAGAATATATGACACAAGATGAAAGATTAGAAGGGTCTCGTGTCATTTTGAAGGATGAGATAATTGTTGCTGCTACTTTTGCATCAGTTCAGGATAGTTCTAAGCAGGTTGGCAGGGTAGATTTTGTTGTATCACATCCCGATTTTAGAGGTCTGGGATTAGGTAAAGTGGTTTTAATTGAGGTTTTAAGATTTTTGCAGAAGAAAAATTACAAAACAATTATGCTTTATACAGATGATTGGAGAATTCCAGCATTAGGAATGTATCTGTCTTTGGGATTTGAACCAGAAATTACTCGTCATGACATGCCAGACAGGTGGGATAAAATAAAAAATACTTTAGATTCAAAATCTAAAAAATAGAGAGAAAAATTAATGAACCAATATTCAACTTCAGGAATGTCTTTGGATAGATTAAAAAGGATTGATTCTTTTATCCAAGAAAAATATTTGAATACTAATAGATTTGTTGGAACTCTGACTGGCATTTTCAGAAAGGGCTCTTTAGTTCATTGTTCGGCTTTGGGATTGATGGATCGAGAAAGGAATAAACCCGTCTCGCGGGATACAATTTTCCGAATTTACTCTATGACTAAACCAATAGTGTCGGTTGCATTAATGAAACTTTTTGAGAGAGGGTGTTTTCAACTTGATGATCCGGTAAAGAAATATATCCCAGAATTTTCGGACCTTCGAGTGTATGCTTCTGGCACATATCCAACCTTTGATACTTCACCTCCTGATAGGTTAATGACTGTTAGAGATTTACTTACTCACCAGTCGGGTTTAAGTTATGGGCAAACTAGCAAGTCGGAAGTTGATAAGGCTTATAGATTTATTGGAATCGGGAGAGAACATCAGAAGACTCTTCAGGAAATGGTTCAGTCACTTTCATCTTTGCCATTAGAGTTTTCGCCTGGCAGAAAATGGAATTATTCAGTATCAACAGATGTCTGTGGATATTTAATTGAAGTTATTTCAGGGATTTCACTTGATAATTTTCTAGAACAAGAAATTTTTACTCCATTAGATATGACGGATACTGGATTTTATGTCCCTAAAGAGAATCTAGGTAGATTGGCTGCTAATTATCAATACCAATTATCGGGCCTTCCAAAGCTTGTAGATGATCCTTTTACTGGAGATTATTCTGCAAAACCAACACTTTTGTCTGGAGGGGGTGGATTAGTATCTACTATGGATGATTACATTAAATTTTGTGAAATGATATTGAGTAATGGTACTTACAAAGATAAAAGGATTTTGAGTAGAAAGACCATCGAATTGATGAGCCAAAATCATTTGTCTTCTAAGGGGGATTTGACTTCAGTTGCATTAGGAAGGTGGAGTGAGACTGCCTTCTCTGGAGTTGGTTTTGGATTAGGCTTTGCTGTTTTAATTGATCCTACTGCCGCACAAATACCTGGTTCAGTCGGTTCTTTAGATTGGGGTGGTGCTGCTAGTACAGCATTTTGGATTGATCCTGTAGAAGATTTAGCTGTCGTGTTCTTAACCCAACTTAGGCCATCTACAATATTTAATATTCGGCGTGAGTTGCGTACTTTAGTGTACTCAGCGATCGATGATTAGTTGTTTGACAATTGAACCAAGCATTATCTCTTAGTAAAATGGTTATAAATTTTACCGGAGAACTATAAATGAGATTTCACACTTTCCTTTTAGCAACTATATTGTTTTTAGTGTTCGCATGTGGTGAAGACCAAAGTGATCCCATGTTGCATAATCAATCTCAATCTGACAAATCAGAATTTGAAATCAATATTTCAAATGGAGTATTGACTGATGGAGAACAGAAATTAGTTGTAACTAAAGATGACAATGTTAGATTAATTATTAATAGCGATAAAGATTTGGTAATGCATTTACATGGTTATGACATAGAAAAAAATGTGAAGGCTAACCAAGAAACTTATCTCGATTTCCATGCTCATGCCACTGGAAGGTTTTTAGTTAATACACATGAATTGTCAGATGAAGTTCATGGTCATCATCATTCTTCTCATGAGAAACACAGTATTGACCCACAAGAACATGGTGAAATTTTTATGACTACCATCAGTTCCGGAATGTCATTTTCGTTAGTTATTGATGATGATTTTGAGGGATTAACAATTCCATATCACGATCATATGAACCATAAAGTGGTAGGACAAATTATTGTGTCATCGGAATCTGATTTTGCTGAAACTTCCTCTTTGATTCAAATAGATTCTGAGACGAATGTTTTTGATCCATTAGAAGTAGTGGTTGCTTCTGGCGCTACTGTTACATGGGAACTAGTAAAAGGTAAAGACGTAGTACTTACAAGTGGCCTTCCTCCGCAAGACCACGATGAAAATCATGATCATAAAAGCCATTCTTCAACAGAGGAATCGGAGAACTTATTAATGACAATAGAAGTCCATCCCAAATAGGAGATTTCTTTCCTTGTGAGGTAATTAATGAAAGTTAAGACAATGGGATTAATAATATTGTCATTGTTGATTTTCTTTGTAGTTCCGAATAATTTATTTGCTCATGGATTTGGAGAAAGGTATGACCTTCCAATTCCTCTTGATTATTTTATTTTTGGTGCTGCTTCTACTGTAGCATTGTCATTTTTTGTCATAGGATTTTTCTTTAAAACTGTAATTGGTTCAGACGATTACCCGCGTATTAATTTGAGTCGATTTAAGTTTTTTAGAGGTATAGCACTTGTTATTTCTGCGGCAATAAAAATAAGTGCTGTATTAGTTTTAATAATGGTTTTAATTTCTGGATTGTTTGATAGGTCAGTTTCTGATGGTAGGGAAAATTTTGCATTAGTATTTGTATGGATTATTTGGTGGGTTGGCTTAGGGTATATCACTGCATTAGTAGGTAATTTATGGGCCTTATCTAATCCTTGGCAAACAATATTCAGTTGGTTTGAATGGGTTTTTTGGAAACAGAGGAGCCCAATTTTCAAATGGCCAAAAAAACTTGATGCGTGGCCTGCCTTGGTTCTATTTTTGGTATTTGCGTGGGTTGAGAATGTTTATACAGGAGGATCAGTTCCATTTAATTTAGCGGTATTAATTGTATTTTATTCGATAGTCACTTGGTGTGGGATGTTTCTATTTGGAAAGCATATTTGGTTAAAAAGAGGTGATCCGTTTTCAGTGTTGTTTGCCTTGTTTGCCAGGTTTTCACCTTCAGAAATTAGGATAGTTTCAGACGGCAATGGGAATTCAATTTGTCAGGAATGTCTTTCAGGTTGTGCTATAGATCCTGACCTGCCAGATTGTGTTGATTGTTATGAATGTTGGGAGAAGGCAGATAATTCTTTGAAGCAAATTTCTCTTAGGTTTTGGTCTTCAGGATTGACCAGAGGTGAAAGAGTATCTGATGCATTGGTTGCATTCCACATAACTGCGCTTTCAACAGTTACCTATGATGGTTTGTCAGAAACTCCCTTTTGGATTGAGGTGCAAAATTTATTATGGCAAATTGTAGAGATAATTCCTGGTAATACTGCGGTTTGGATAGAATCCTTTGGAACTATCTCTGTGCCGGTTATATTTGCATTCATGTATATTCAAATTTGCAGGTGGTGTTCTAGATTTTCTTCAGGAGAAATGCCACTTTCTGATATTGTAAGGAGTTTCGTTTTTTCATTAGTACCTATTGCACTTGCTTATAATTTTGCACATTATCTTTCGTATTTATTGATTTCTGGACAAAGTATTATTCCATTAATTTCTGACCCATTATTTTTAGGATGGGATCTTTTTGGTACTGTTGGATACGAAAAGGATATTTCCGTGGTGGATGCAAAGTTTGCGTGGATAGTTTCAATAATTGCAATTGTCTTAGGACATGTGATTTCAGTATGGATCGCTCATAAAATTTCATTAAATCGTGCTTCATCTCATAGGATTGCAATTCGTAGTCAATATCCTATGTTGCTACTAATGGTTTTTTACACTGCTGTTAGCTTGTGGATTATTGCGCAGCCGATAGTAGAATAGTTTATCGGATATTAATTATTCAAAAAGGAGGCTATGATGTCTAACAAAATTTTACAGAAGATGAGAGCCGGAGAAAAAGCATATGGGATAGGGATGAGTTATTATGCTGACGAGATTATAGAACTTGCAGGTGTGATGGGTTTGGATTTCGTAAATTTTGATGGTCAGCATGCTCCTACAAATCCAGAAACTATTGATCGGTTTTGCCGTTTAAGTGACGGATGGGGTGTGACCCCTATAATGCGTGTGCCTGATCAAATTCCAAGCAATATATTAAATTATATTGATAGGGGGATTAAAGCTATCACTGTTCCTTTTGTTAATACTAAAGAGGAGCTTGAAGCTGTAGTGGATTGCTGTTATTTCATGCCGAGGGGACATAGGAGTTTTACTAGTAATAGGGTTTCAAGATTTGGATTCGTTAAGGATCTTAAAAAGATGATGGAAGACACTAACAACGATCTTCTTCTAATGCCTCAAATAGAAGATATCATAGCTTATGAAAACTTAGATGAAATGTTGACAGTTGATGGGGTAGAAATTTTTGCGGGAGGCCCAAATGATTTGGCTCAGTCCATGGGATTTCCTGGTGAACCAGATCACCCAGATTGTATCAAGGTAACAGATGAAGGAACGGAGAAGATTCATGCTGCAGGCAAATTTCGCAATGAAGATGTACTGGTTTCTGTAGAAGCTACGCATGCTTTGCGAGACGCAGTTCACAAAATGCTCAACAGCTAAGTTTTTGAAATAGCCCAGCCAATTCGCATCTTAAGATAAATTGAATCCTTGATAGTCTTTGGATGAAACCTCATTACATTTTTCAATGTACTTAGGAATACCTCCTGCATAAGGCATGAATACTCGAGTTTTGCCTGGGATATTAGCGCCAAGATACCAAGAATTACATGCAAACCTCATAGGAGAGTCTTCTGCGATTTCTGCGACATGTGTTGTCCATTCTTTTTCGGATGATTCAGTTGCTTCGATTTCGGACAAATTACTTTCATTCATGAAAGTAATGCAATCAGTAATCCATTCGACGTGCTGTTCTATGGATGTAATCATGTTAGAAAGAACTGAAGGACTGCCTGGTCCTGTGATTGTAAATAAGTTTGGGAAATTGTTCATAGATAGCCCTAGGAATGTTACAGGACCATTTTTCCATTTGTTTTTCAAAGTTGAGCCTGATTTCCCTTCTATGTTTATTGATAATATGGCTCCAGTCATTGCATCAAAGCCTGTAGCGAAAATTATAGTATCGAATTGGTGTGATTTGTCGGCAGTTTGTAATCCCTCTTTAGTTATTTTAATGATGGGATTTGAATTCACATCTATCAGTGAAACGTTGTTTCTGTTGAAGGTTTCAAAATAATTTGTATCAAGGCATGTACGTTTGCATCCAATTGCATCTTTAGGAGATAGAAGTTCTGCAGTTTCAGGGTTTTTCACGATACTTTGAATTTTCCCTCTGACAAAATTTGCAAGTTCATTATTGGCTTTTTCATTTAATCTAATATCGTTGTAAAGAGATAACAAGTTGAAATTATTTCCCTCTTCATTATTCCAGTTTTTTTCAAATGATTGCTTGCGTTCGTAATCTGTAACATCAAATGCGCCTATTTCTCCGGGTTTTGCAGAAGCTATTCCACTCTGACTGGATCGGGCTTTGGCTCTTATTGAGGGATAGTTTTCCTTAAATTTTTTAACCTCAGCATTTGTCAATGATCTATTATTAGCAGGAATTGAATAATTTGCGCTCCTTTGAAAAACGGTCAAACTTTTTGCTTCCTTCGCAATTACTGGAATCGACTGAATCGCTGAGGATCCAGTGCCTATAATTCCTACATTTTTCCCCTTAAAACTAATTGGTGTTTTTGGCCATTTTCCAGTGAGATACGTATCACCATTAAATGATGATATTCCAGGGAATTTGGGTTCAATTACTGAAGAAAGTGTGCCAGTTGCGAGGATAAAGAATTTTGCGGAATAAATAAAGTTAGCATTTGTTTTAATTAACCATTTTTTAGTGTCATTATTGTATTGTGCTGATGTAACTCTGGTGTTGAAAACTATATTTGAGCGCAGATCGAATTTTTGTGAAACATAATTTGCGTATTTTAAAATCTCGGGCTGTGCTGAGAATCTATTAGACCATTTCCATTCTTGCTGCAGTTCTTCGGAAAATGAATAAGAATATTCCATACTTTCAACATCACATTGAGCTCCAGGATAGCTGTTCCAATACCAAGTTCCACCAACGTCCGAAGCTTCCTCTATTGAAAGAACATCCATATTCATGGACTTTAACTTGTGGAGCATATAAAGCCCAGAAAATCCAGCTCCGACAATTAATGCGTCTAAATTCTTTGGGGATGAAGTCATCATTTTTGTACCTTTTACGATAGTATAATTAATTAATGATTATCTAAATCTCCGAATGCTCCACCAGCTGCACTAGCCCAAGCTCCCAATGCATTGTAACCACCATCAACACATACATATTCACCTGTCATAAAGCTTGCCTTATCACTAGCCAAAAAAAGTACTACGTTTGCGATGTCTACAGGCAAGCCTATTCGACCTAAGGGATGGGTTGAACCATATCTTGCTACCACTGCATCAGTGTCTTCAGTGTCATCCGATTCGGTTTGAGCTACTTCACGCACCATTTTGGTATCTATTGCACCAGGACAGACTGCTAAAACACGAATGTTTTCATTTGCATAATCCAAAGACATTTGCCTAGTGAGTGATAATATAGCTCCTTTTGAAGCAGCGTATGGAGGGACTAAAGGTTGAGATTGAATGCCTTGAACGCTCGCTGTGTTGATTATTGCTCCACCTCCACGTTTTCTGATTTCGGGTATTGCATATTTAGACATCAAAAAATAGCTCTTTAAATTTATATCAAGTATTAGATCCCACATGTCTTCGGGGGTGTCTTCAACATTCAAATATGAATGAGGTGGTTGAATGCCTACATTGTTGAAAAGGATATCTACACCTCCAAATGATTTTACGGTTTCATTGATTACATTTTTGCATTGATCTGATTTTGATACGTCTGCCGCAACAAATATTCCTGATGCGCCTAAATCCTTGATTTCCGAAATTACATTTAACCCTGCTGACTTATCAATATCTGCAATAGTTACTTTTGCACCTTCACGAGCAAATTCTAATGCAGTTCCCTTTCCAATTCCGAATGCCCCACCTGTGATGATTACGATCTTATTATCAAATTGCCCCATAATGATTTCCTTTCCTAATAATACTAAAGCTTTTCGGTGTCTAAATTATCAATATTTTTTAAGAGTTCCTCTTCTTGGACTGTTAGGTGTTCCCACATTTTTGTTAAGTCTTGTTCTTTAATTTTAAGTAGTTCATATTCTTTTGCAGAATCTGAGAAATTAATTTTGTCGTCGAATTCTAATGGATTTGAAAAAAACTTTTCTAAATCCGTTAGTTTTAGGGAAACGTCCGAAATTTTTCCATCTACAGATTTGATGGATGAACGTACATTTTTTAAATCATTATTGAGTTTAGACAGATTGAGTTTTGATTTTTTTGTAGCCGATTTAGATTTAGGTTTGATTTTTGATTTGTTGCTCTGTGAATGGGCGAGCGGAGGAATTGGATTAGTTTCAAAATCATAATCTTGCAAGTTGCCCTCTAAAATTCTTGGTTTTCCACCAGTAACATCAATGATTTTGTTGGCTACTTGGTTAATTAGAGTACGGTCATGTGTAATGAAACAAATTGTCCCTTTATAATCACTTAGTGCATCAGCAAGGATTTCTCTTGAGATTATGTCTAGGTGATTTGTTGGTTCGTCCATGAAAATCATATTACTTTGTTGTAGTAGTAATTTTGCTATTGCTATTCTCGCTTTCTCGCCTCCTGATGTTACTGAAATTGATTTTTCTACATCATTACCACTGAATAGGAACCCCCCCAGAATACGGCGAAGATTTTGCTCAGATTCTGTAGGAGCAACTGACAGGAGTTCATCCAGAAGAGAATTCTTTTGATTTAATTGATCGAGCAAATGTTGAGAATAATATGAAGTTTTCACATTCGATCCAAGTTTTCTTTCGCCTGAATCAAACTCCAAAACTCCAGCCATGATTTTTAAAAGGGTACTTTTCCCTGCACCATTTGGTCCTACGAGAGCTACTTTATCACCTCTGGAAATCTCAATGTTCAAATTTTCGTAAACTTTATGTTTTCCATATGACTTATTTAAGTGGTTTAGAGCGATTGCTTTTACTCCACTACGTTGTGGTTCAGGGAAAGAATAATGTACTCTAGTTGTAGTTCTTGGAAGTACAATTTGTTCAATTTTTTGAAGTTGTTTTAATCGACTTTGCACTTGAGTAGCTCTTCTGGCTTTAGATCTGAACTTTTGAACGAATTTCATTTGTCTTTGGATTTCACGATCTTGACGTTTAGCCGCAGCATGTTTTATTTCGAGATTTCTCTCCCGGAAATCTAAATATGTATCATAGTTCCCTTTGAACGAAATGATTTCATCGGACTCTATTGCCAATATCATGGTGGTAACTTTATTTAAAAAAGTTCTGTCATGAGAGGTAATTACTACTGCTCCTTTGAAGGACAACAAATATTTTTCAAACCACAAATTTGAAAATAAGTCTAAGTGATTTGTTGGCTCGTCTAGCAAAAGTACATCGGGTTTTTTTAAGAGCATTTTTGCAAGTGCGGCTCTCATCAACCATCCACCACTGAATTCATTTAGAGGTTTGTCGAAATCAATGGGATTAAAACCTAATCCTGAAAGGATTTCTTTTGCTTGATGTTCATCAAATATCTCTCCAGACATTTCAAGTTCGGTTTCCAAATTTCCAATCTCTTTAAGTAAATCTTGTTGGGTTTTCTTGTGAGATTCTTTTGAAAGTATTTGATATTTAGAAGAGATTTGATTTCGTAAATTGATTATAGATTCAGATTCTTCCAATGTTTGATCTATCAATGTTTGATCCGATGGACTTATTGCATTCTGAGTTAAATATCCAACCGATAGATTCCTTTGTTTGACTATATCTCCTGAATCAGGAGATTTTTCACCAAAAATTATATCAAGCAAAGTAGATTTGCCGGTTCCATTAGATCCGACCAATCCGATTCGTTGGCCTGAGATTATGTTTACACTCAGGTTAGAAAACAGATTGCGGTCTCCATAAGATTTGCTGATGTCAGTGACGGTAATCATTTAAATTTCATAAAAGTGATAGTTTAAAAATAGGTGACTTTTGAATTATATATTTATTTGACAAAAATCACATTTAGTTAATTTAGAAATTTACCTAAAAATAGTAGTATATGCGATAGAGTTCTTAGAGTTAATGAATTGGAGGAGACTATGAGAGTAGGATTTGGGCAATTTAGAGAAGCGAATTCTGACTATCTTAGGTTTGCAGTTCAATATGGTGCTACTGATGTGTTATTTAATAATCCAGTTTTACCGAGTTCAAATGGTAGGTGGGAATTGTCTGATCTGGTTAAACTTCGATTAGTAGTTGAACAATATGGGTTGAAATTAACCGCATTAGAGAATGTTCCAACAAATTTTTATGATCATATTATGCTAGACGGTCCCAAAAAAGATGAGCAAATTGAGAATATGATTTACACAATAAGGAATATTGCGCGTGCAGGGATTCCAATTTTTGGATATAACTGGATGCCATCACATGTTTGGAGAACTACTCCGTCTATGATTCGAGGAGGTGCTATTGCCACTGCTTTTGATTTAGAATCTGCAGAGACAATCCCCTTTACTCATGATAGAGAATATTTTGAAGATGAGATGTGGAATCAATTGGAGGATTGGATCAAAATAATTACACCGATAGCTGAAGAAGAAGGTATTCGGTTGGGAATCCATCCATGTGATCCACCTGTCAAAAAATTAGGAGGTATTCCCCAATTACTAAGGAGTTTTGATTCATATAAGCGTTTGATTGAAATATATCCATCTGATTCAAATGCAATTGAATTTTGCCAAGGGACTTTTTCTGAAATGGAAGGTGAAGACATTTATAAAATGATAAGGTATTTTGGTGAGAGAAATAAAATCCTTTACGTACACTTCCGAAATGTTTCATCTCAAGTGCCGTCATTCCATGAAGAATTTGTTAACACTGGATATGTTGACATGTACAAGGCAATGAAGATATATAACGATGTGGGATTTGATGGATTTTTTATAGATGATCATGTCCCCGTTACATTTCAAGATACTGGGTGGGGTCACCGTGGTAGGGCATTTGCAAATGGATATATCCAGGGATTAATAGAAGCCGTAAAAAAAGACCAATCTTAAAAGAAATATTTTAGTGAAGTTTTCTTTTAAGATATTAATTTGTGTAATTATTATTGTTAAATCTTCAAAATTTGACAATCAGTTCTTGCTTTAGAATGGAGTGAGTTGAGATGATCGCGGTTGTTTATAGGAGAATTTAATTTTTTAATTGATTGATAGTTTTATTTTGATTTTTAAAGTGTATAATTCATTGTGCATAGCCAATCCACCGGGGATTAATGTGAAAGAAACTTTTTTTTATTACAAACATATCTTAGTGATTGTGTTTCTAATTTTTGTATTAATGGTATTGCATTATTTCTCGCCAATTCATCTAACTTGGTTTGCTCCGTTATTTTTTGAAAGATTCTCCGCTCGTGAAAAAACCGATAGGAACATTCAAGGGATTAGATTTAATGGCTTAAATAATCCAAATATTTGAATACTCGTTGAGTTAAACTACAGTTATCATTCCGTCAAGGTTTCATAGATCTGTATTAGATTCGATCTATGAATTAGTAGTCCTATTCTTTTTTCTCTGACGTATTGTGGAGGAGAGTTCTTTTTTTCTAAGACGGAAGTTTTTTGGTGTAGCCTCAAGTAATTCATCAGAAGACATAAAATCAAGGGCTTCTTCTAAACTCATTTTTACAGGCGGGCTTAGTCTTTTTGCAATGTCTGCAGTTGAAGAACGCATGTTGGTTAATTTTTTTTCTTTACATACATTTATTGGGATGTCTTCATCCCGATTATGCATTCCAATAACCATTCCCTCATATACTTGTGTGCCTGGTTCAATGAATGTGTCTCCTCTTCCTTGTGCATTAATGAGTCCAAACATAACAGATGTACCTTTTTCTGAGGCTATAAGAAGACCTTTAGTGGATTCATGGACTATTCCCTTAAGAGGTTGGAATTTATTGAAGAAGCTATCTTTGGTACCGTTTCCTCTAGTGGTACGAGCAAAGAATGAGCCAAAGCCTATAAGTCCTCTAGTGGGTATATCGAATTCTAACTTCACATTTCCAGACCCATCATGGGTCATATTTGTTAATTCAGCCAGTCTAGAAGACAAATTTTCATTTAATACGCCTATAAAATCTTCTGATGTATTTATAATCAGTTTTTCATAAGGTTCACATAAAACACCATCAATCTCTTTAAGTACTGGTTCGGGTCTGGAAACTTGGAATTCGAATTCTTCTCTCCTAAGAGATTCAACTAGTATGGCTAATTGTAATTCTCCTCTTCCAGAAACTAAAAATGAGTCGGGACTATTTGTCTTTTCTACTTTTAGACTTATATTTGTACGTAATTCTTTCATTAGTCTGTCATGCAACATACGAGAGGTGCATTGTTTCCCTTCCATACCCATAAATGGAGAAGTGTTTACTCCAAATGTCATTTTTACAGTGGGTTCTTCAATATTGATTTTAGGAAGAGGTACGTGGAAATCAGGAGATGAGATTGTGTCACCTATAGAAACATTTTCAATACCACTGATTGCTACGATTTCACCAGATTGTACTTCTGTTACTTCTGTCTTAGAAAGTTCTTGGAAGACAAATAATTTTTCAACAGTATAATTTTGATTTTCTCCGTTAGTACGAAGTAGAGTCACTTGCTGCTTTTGTTTGATGTTGCCACTAAAAATGCGTCCGATTGCAATTTGTCCAAGGTAGTTATCAAAATCTAACGCCGCTACTAACATTTGGAATGGTTTGTTATCTTCAACATTCGGGGGAGGAATGTTTTCCAATATGTTATCTAATAATGGCTCCATATTTGTTTTTGCTGAGCCAATGGAATTGATACAATAATTCTCTTTTGCTGAAGCAAAAAGGATAGGGAAATCCAAGTCTTCAGATTTAGTAGCAAGTTCTAGAAACAAATCTTGAACCATTTCTATCACTTCATCTACACGAGATTCTGTACGGTCAATTTTGTTAATCACAACTATTGGTTTGACATTTTGTTCTAGAGCCTGCTTTAGTACATAATATGTTTGGGGCATGGGTCCATCCACTGCATCAACAACAAGTAAACAACCATCAGCCATGTTCATAATTCGTTCGACTTCACCGCTGAAATCTGCATGCCCAGGAGTGTCAATAATATTGATTTTGGTTCCCTTGTAAGATACAGCTGTGTTCTTGGCTAATATAGTTATTCCGCGTTCTCTTTCTAATGGATTGCTATCCATTATTAGATCACCAAGCTTTTGGTTTTTTTGTGATGACAAACCTTGTTTGATTAGAGCATCAACTAAAGTTGTCTTTCCATGGTCTACATGCGCAATGATAGCTAGATTCCTGATGTTTTTAGTGGTCATTATTTCTTTCTTAACGATTGTTTTTATATATAAGAGAATTGATTCTATAAATTAACGTTGGAAAATAATAGTTCTTCTTTGCACTTTAATTCTCAATTCAGACTAATTAACTTTTGGATCGGGTTTTTTTGCAAATAAAAATCCAATGCTTCCAACAGATGTAATTCCAGCAAGTATCAAAAATGCATAATTGTAATCTCCAAATGTGTCAAACATTTTTCCGGCAAAAAGAGGTCCAATTGTCATAAGTAAAAACATTGGAACCATGGAAAATCCCAATACTTTTCCATAAGCTTTTCTTCCAAAATATTCTCCTCTTATTGAAGATCCAAGTGGGACTCTAGCACCAAATCCTAGCCCGTAAATTAGCACAAATATGGGTATAAAATAGAAGGAATTTCCAATCAATGTTGCAGCTGCAACTCCTGCTGATTGTAAGCATCCAAAAATACACAAAGCCAAGTTTTTTGGCATTCTATCTCCAATATATCCTCCAAAGATTTGTGCGAGCCCTGAGTACCCCATAGTGATTCCCCAGATTAATGCAGCTGTTTGGAGTGAAAGTCCTTGGTCTTTTAATGCTAAGATCATGTGCATCATCATTGTGCTGATTAACATTGAAGAAGTCCCATGGCAAATACTTATAATCCAAAAAGATTTCATTTTAAGTACTTCAAAAATTTCAAATTCTCGATTGAGGGTTTCATTGTGATTGGTATTTGTAATATCTGATTTATGTGATTTGTAGCCATCTGGGATTTCACCATGTTCTTCAGGTGAATTCTTGATTAGTGTGGCTATAGGGAACGCGATTATTAAGAAGAATATTCCCAGACCGAATGACGTGACTTGCCATCCAAAATTAGAAGGGTTTACCAACCACGCTAAAATGGGAACTAAAACGAAACTACCCATTGAAAAACCTAACCCACCAATACCCATAGCTAAGGTTCTTTTTTTGTCAAACCAATTATTTATTACGGTCATCATTGGTAGCCATCCGCCCCCTGAAGCACCTAGCATTACTACTCCATAAGAGATATAAAACATTATTAAGGAGTTTGTTTGGCTGAGTAGGATAAATCCTATTCCAACTAATGCGATTCCTGCAAAAATAAGTTTTTTTGCACCGATTTTGTCTACTAAAATTCCTACTATAGGACCTGCTACACTGGCTTCAAGTTGACCTAGTGAAAACGCTAGAGCTAGCTGAGTTCGGGACCATCCGAAATGTTCTTCGAGAGAGTCTACCCATACACCTACTGCAGCAAAAGCTGGTGAAGAAGTAGAGGAAGTGATGATTAAAGTAAGTACTACGATCCACCACCCATAAAAAATTTTCCCGGGAAAATTTAGGAGTGGATTTTTGTTGGATTGATTTTTTGAATTCACAGATTAATTTCTTAAAATAAAATTGGGATTGGCATTAGGACTTCATTGAGATGATATGCATTTAGTGCATGATTAGACCGCCATCAATGTTGACAGTTTGACCAGTTATATTCCTAGATCCTGGTCCTGACAGGAAAACTACTAAAGATGCGATGTCTGAAGGTTCATTTACTCTTCCAATTGGGATTTCATCGATTAGATCTTTTTGAAGATCTTTTTGGCTAATACTTGATTCCTCAGATCGAAGTGACAGGATATTTTTAAACATATCTGTTTGTACCATTCCCGGGCAAATTGCGTTGACGTTGATACCATGTTTTGCGAGAACGCTGGCAGCTATATGAGTCATTGCTATTACTGATCCCTTACTAGATGCATATGCAGCATTGGAACTTCTTTGGTATCCCTTCCCTGCAATTGAAGCCGTATTTACTATTCTGCCCATTACCTTTTGATCAATCATTAATTTGGAAACTTTTTGCATGCAGAAAAATGCCCCTTTGGCGTTAATGGCATTTATTTGATCCCAGTCTGGTTCTGTAATGTTGAAGAAGTCTATATGTTTTGTAATTCCTGCATTGTTAAAAAGAATATCTAGGTGATCAAAATTCTTAGAAATAGTTGATACCATCTGATCAATTTGGTCAATATTACTCACGTCCAAAACAATTTTTAGCACTTCTCTGCTTAAAGACTTAATTTCGGATTCAACTTGGTCAAGTAATTCTGAATTGATGTCTGCAAGGACGATATCTGCTCCTTGTTCAGCGAATTTGATAGCAGTTTCTTTTCCAATTCCTCTACCCGCCCCGGTAATTAATGCTGTTTTACCAGTGAAATCCATTTTGTGAACTCCTGATTTTTTGTGATTTTTACAATTTTGAATAATATTCTGATAAAGATTATACGACTTTTGTTAATAATATTGCTTCAAAAAAACAAAATCGGGAATATTGTTTAGATTTTTGGTAATATTTGCCCTAATTTGATGTCCTGATGTTTAAATTTAGTGATTGGAATTTGAAGATCTATGATAGTGCTTGGATGGTTTTTCATTGGACTTTTTTGTGGTGCTCTTCCTTGGTCAGTTTGGATTACAAGGAGATTTGTAGGTAGGGATGCCAGAGAAATTGGTGATGGTAATCCTGGATCGGCAAATGCTTGGAAACTGGGTGGATGGATTGTAGGTGTTTCAACATTAGTATTGGACGTTTTAAAGGGAGTTGTCCCTGTTGTATTATTTTTAAACCTAAACGGATTAGAGAATTCTACTAATCTCCTATATCAGTTAGCCATTGGAATGGTAATTGTGTCTCCAATAATTGGACATGGATGGACTCCTTTTCTGAAATTTAATGGAGGTAAAGCACTTGCTACAACAATGGGAATTTGGACAGCTGTTTCTATGGCTTTAGCCCTGCCTTTATTATGTCTTTTTTTGATTCCTCTTCATGTGATTCAAAAAAATCATTCTATTACGGTGACAATTTCATTTGTTGGAATGGCTCTTTTCTTTTTCTTAGTTCCGCATTTAGTAACCATTTCAACAATTTCTTTACTCGTGATGACAATAATGAATTTTGCAATAATTGTATTTAAACATCGTAAAGAGTATCTAGAGGGTTTTTTACTTAGAAATTGGTGCAAAGGGGATTAAAATTATCGATCTAGATTTTTTAGAAATATTAACATTTTGTGTTTTGGCAATTTCTGCTTTTGCTTTGGTTACTTCAATGATTAATTTGAAATTTATGAGTAGATTACAGAAATTATTTTGTAAAAAAAACAATTACAATTTAGATGATTTGGTTTCGATTTTAATTCCTGCTAGAAATGAAGCTAACAATATTCAAGAATGTCTGGAATCAATTATTTCACAAGACTATGAAGCTTTTGAAGTAATAATTTTAGATGATCGGTCTACAGATAATACAGCAAAAATTGTTGAAACTTTTCAGGGGACTACTGACTGTTTGAAATTAATTAATGGTAAAGAACTACCAGATGGTTGGGTAGGCAAAAACTGGGCATGTCATCAACTTTCTGAGCATGCAAAAGGACAACTGATTTTGTTTATGGACGCGGATACAAAATTAGTTGATTCGAGTGTTTTATCTAATGCAGTAGCCTGTTTAAAGAGTAAAAGAGTTGATTTAATTAGTCTAATGCCACATAGAGAATCTGGAAGTATTGTAGAGAAATTTATGTACATATTCATTGATTGGATATTATTCAGTACTATGCCAATAAATTTAGCGCAAAAATCATCGAATAAGTATCTTTGTGCGACGTTTGGTCAATTCATGTTGTTCCGAAGGAAAGCATTTAATCAAATTGGAGGTTATTTGGAGATATTTGATAATCCACTTGATGATTTCACTTTGGGTAGGCTCATCAAAAAGTCGGGTTTCAAATGGATATTATTTAACGGAAATGGATCTATAAAAGTCAAACCTTATTCTGGAAACGTAGATGCTTTTAAAAGTATTTCCAGGAGTGTTTTCCCTGCTTTTAATTATAGTTTTTTGAGCTTTTTAAGTTTTGCATTGATTGTTTTCTTGCTAGGGATTTTTCCTGTTTTGGTAATTTTGCTAAGTTATTTTGGAATATTTTTTGAATCTCATTTAGTTTTCTATGCAGGCGTTACATATGTAATGAATTTAATTTCTTGGTTAATTGTGTGCTTTAAGTTTCAACATCATTTTCTTTTTGGAATATTGAATCCTATTTCTACATGTTTGATGATTCTAGTTGCGATACATTCATTTTTTTCTTACTGTTTTAGAATTACTATCTGGAAAGATCGGAACATTGGTGGATTCAAATTGAAACTTTGATTAGATTTAATCCTTTTTGATTTGTTGTCGGATGATCTTGAATATGAAGAAAAGTATGAATCCGATAAAGAGTGCGAATCCTATTGTGTATAGAGTGTTATAGCCATTATTAGAAACATCTAGTTCATGGAATTCTCTTACGGCCCCCCTGATTGAAACTAGTTTTGTTAATTCGCCAACTCCGAAGGACTCTTCTTTTCCAACAGCTATCCATAACTTTCCAGAATCTTTTGTAGTAGAAAATGATTTTATGAAGTAAATCCCATTAGATTGTAGTTTTATTGATTGTCTAATTAAAATCCATGATTCAGTATCTGTATATGGTTCGTGGAAGAATTCGGGATTGTTAATGTCGGAAGTGTGAATGAGTATGGATTCGTTTTTTGGAGTTATAATTTCTATTGTTGGACGGAATTTTTTTAGTTTATCTAGTTTTGGAAGACCAATTTCGATATCTAGCTTATTACCTAAAGCACCTTCGAAAGCAATCCATGATTCAGGTTTTGATTTACTTAATGTTTGGTACATCACTTTGGAAATATGAATGTTTTCTATTGGTAATGCTTTAGTTTGATTGTGATGTTTGTCGCCAGCAATTATTGGGAAATGTGCTTCCATATGATTAGGTATTAAAGCCCAAAAAATAGGTACAATAACGATAATAAAAACACGTGATACTGTTGAATTTTCCTGGATATATTTTCCTAATGTAGTTTTGGAAACTTTGCTACCCATATGATCCCATCCAGAATTAGGCAATGGAACGAAATATAAAACAAGCCTATAGAACTAATTATTTTGAAAACTTGTTTTGATTCAAAGCTACTGTTTAGAGTGAATACAAAAATTGCAAGAATTGATAATGCAGTGATCCATAGAGAAAACACCATAATTAACCACATTAAAAGTGATGGATTCTTAATGTAAATCACGCTTGCGGGCATCCATAGAGTTGCTGATATTAGGAATAATGATGAAAAGATACTTATAGTATTGGGACCAAGAAAAAGTGTATTCCTAAATTGCCCTAAGTCCGGATTTATAAGTGTAATAGAGAGATACGAGATGTATCCAACTGCAGCTATTAGCATCGAAATGACGAAGAAGTTTTTTAATCCCCCTGAGATTTCTCCCCATAAAACTTCTCGAGTATCTGGGAATAATATAATGCATAAAGCGTAGCTGGATAATACAGCAACGCCTCCGATTATGTTTACAAGAAGTAGTACTAATGAGTTTGACATTTCATTCACTTTTAATGATTTAAGTTAACTGCAATGTAAACAGCGCATATTTTCAGGAGCAAAAATTTCGTCTTGGTCATTGTCTTGGATTGCAAAGTCTAAAATAATTCTTAATGCTTTGTCAGTGTCAGGAAGGTCAAATTTGACAGCAATATTTTCAAGCCACTCCAAGTGATCTTCTTCAATTTCAGCTGATATGGAAACCTTGTTTTTAAATGCCATTTTTCCCTCCTAATGTATTAACAACAATTTTACCAGTGTAGAAATTGTTGGTAAAGAAATTTTATTGTTTTAAACATATTTTGATGTAATATCTCATTGTGAATCTACAGAAGACAACTGGATCAATTAAATCCCTTTATCGAGGTTGGTGGATAGTTGCCGCCATTTTTTTTGCTAATACATTTGTTATTGGTTCTGCACAATATTCGTTCGGTTTTTTTGTAAAGCCTATTGGTGATGAATTTGGATGGTCACGTACTATCATTAGTGCTTCATTATCATTTTATGCTGCAAGTAGTGTTTTAGCTCCCATTTTAGGACGATTTCTTGACAAGTACAGTATTAGATTTCTTATGTCTGGGGGGTTAGCAATTATAGCGGTAAGTTTTATATTTAGGATTTTGATGACTGAACCTTGGCATTGGTTTTTACTAAGTTTCTTACAATTTGCACCTAGTTTTATCGCTTCTGAAGGGTCAATGGGGAAATTGATTGCGAACTGGTTCCCTGAAATTAGAGGACGAGTAATGGGGTTTGCAGCTATGGGAAATAACATGGGGGGATTATTTTTGGCTCCTATTGCGGGTTTAATTATTGGGTTTTTTTCATGGAGGATAGGATATTTATATATTGGTATCTTTGGAATAATAGCCTCTGTTTTTGTTGTATTAGTGGTTAGGGATCGTCCTAATAACTTGCATAAAGAATCGAGAGAACTGAATAAAAGTGTTCCTACTAGTATGCATACAGATTGGGAAGTAAAAGATTTAATCCGTACAAAACGATTTTTTGCTGTTGCAGGAATCGTTTTGATTGGTGTTTTGACCTACGATATAATTTTAGTGAACATAACTACTCACTTGGTTATAGAAGGGTTTTCCACAGAAATGGCTTCTATTGCGTTAGCAGTTTTGGCAATTTTAGGTATGATTAGTAAGGCTCTTTTTGGTTACATTTCTGAGAAGATTTCAGCAAGAATATCTTTAATTATAATCTTGATTGGTCAATCAGGATTGATTTTTGTTATGACCTCAATCCCTTTCAACTATGTTTTAATTACTTCTGCAGCAATGTATGGGATATTCATGGGTGGCTGGGGAGTTGTATATCAATTATTTGTCCAAGAAAATTATGGAATCAAGAATTATGGGAGTATTTTAGGGACTATAGTTGTTTTTACAGGGATTGCCCATCTGATTGGTCCAATTCTGGCCGGAATAACATTTGATATTTCTCAGAGTTATAAATTGATTTTTACAATTGTGGCAGTTTTGTTTTTGTTGGCCGCTGTAATTCTGTATAGAATTCCTAAGGCTAAGGAAAATTAAATCAAATCTTTGTATATTTTTCCCTCTTTCATTATTAAATTAACATTTTGCATGACAGTGATATCAGTAAGAGGATTTCCTTTGACGGAAATAATATCGGCATATTTCCCTTTTTCGATTGTCCCAATAAGGTGATTCATTTTCAACAATTCAGATGAATTCTTTGTGACAGATAATAGAGCGTCTTTTGTAGAACATCCTATATTGACCATATGCATCATTTCACGCCACAAAACAGAATGTCCACTATCTCCTGCGAGGCAGATTTTACCACCTGCCTTGACTAATTCAGGGATGAGTTTTGCGCTTCTTTCTCGTGCTTCAATCACTTTTTTCTGCCACCAGTCTACGTTCCAATTAGTTCTAGAAGGGAATCCAGTTTCAGGATCAAAAAATAATTGCAAATTGGGATCGCTTAGGAAGGTTTTGTTCTTAAGAAATATTTCTAAGTCCTGCTCTTCAAGCATGTTGCCATGTTCAATACTGTCTATTCCTAGTTCCATTGCCCACCGCATGCTTGGTCCACCTATAGCATGTGCAGCGATTGTCATTCCTAGTGTGTGAGCTTCGTCGATTGCAGCCTCAAGTTCTGGTTGTGTATATGCTGAAGTTCCAGTTAAGTCTCCTCGAAGATAGTCTTCATAGTGATTTCCATTTGCTATATTAGTAGCAAATAATTTTACACATTGAGCTCCCATACTGTAATTTTCACGAATTCTTACTCTTAGGTCATGTGCTCCATCAGTTGCTGTTGCAAGGAATGGTGCGGTCCCATGACTAGGTCGCAAGGCTCTAATGCTTATTATTAATCGAGGTCCAGGGATCACTCCTTCATCAATTGATCTTTTGAATCGGAGTTCGACGTCTTTTTGATCTCCCAATGTACGCATTGTTGTAACACCCATGTTCATGTCAGACCTAAGGTTCATTGAGCCTCTTAAGGAAGCGGTCGTCAAATCCGCAGAATGTTGTTCTTCAAGTGATTCATTGTAAATGTAATTTGCAGTAATATGGCTGTGGGAATCAATTAATCCCGGCAAAACAGTTTCATTTGAACAGTCGATTATTTCTGCATTATCTGGTATTGAGATTTGGTTTTCGGTTCCTACTTCTAAAATAAATTGTCCATCTACAACTATTATTGCATTTTGGATCGGATCTAAATCGGCGTCATATATTAAATTTTTGCACTTGATTACTTTTTTCACAATTCAAACTCCCTTGTGATTCATTTCTAGAGTATATTAGACTTCCTGCTATTGAGACAACAGATTGGTTTTCCTGGTCGGCTTTGCACTGATCATATTCGAACCATTCCGCTCGAAAGTTTTCAAAACAACGTAATGTAAGGAATATAGGAGTTAGGCCACATATTCTTCTCGAATCTTCTTCATTTTTGCTTAGTTCTACGAATTTCCTTGGGTTACAGTCTTCAATACTTTGGAGTGTTTGTAGATCCTGTTCTCTTAAATTGAGTTTTGATGATTCATCCAATGGTTCAACGTCTCCGAATGTAGGTCCTACATGAGCTAAATCTGCAGCAGCTATTACAAGAGTTTTCTGTGTTTCAAATGACTTTGAAATTTCGTTTAACAGAATGTTGAAACTTGTGAAATCCATGGGGTCTTTATCTGAGTTAATAAATTCATGGAATGAGCCACATAAAATAGGCACTAAAGTAAACTCTTTTTTTCGAGAGAAATAATGTAGCCAATTTAGAACTAGTTGAATAGAATGCTCGGTTGCATGGTGAAGTTCTTCAGGATTATTACCTAATTTTGAAATTAGTCGATTTGTGATTTCTTGATTAGTATTGATTGTTCCAAGAGGAGTAGAATAATTTTGGATAGTTGGCGTAATTTTACCAAATTCCCCATAATGATCCGTTCCTAATATAAAAACCACTTCAACATCATCAATAGAGTCATTAATTTGATCCCATAGATGTGCATAGGTTTTCCACCCTCGTTGATAATCTATATGAGGTGATATCATGCCCACTATAGGGTCTGTATCAGGAATGATTTTTGGATTGGATGTTTGGAATTTTTCCATGAATCCTTTGATTAAAGTATTGAATTGATCCGCGTCCCGTGGGTAGACATCTGGAGTTTGAGTCATTTTTCTACTAGGAGTAGACAGGAATTTCTGAATTGATTTTTCCAAAATGGTTTCAAACTTTTGATTTTCTAATAAAGCTGCAGAATCAAGATAATCAATTAGCTCAGTTAATGATTGCAATTGCATTGATTCCCCTGTTCTAAATTTAATCCCTGAAAGGATCATTCCGTAATCTCTAGTCCCATCACAAAGTGCTAGAACTAGTCCATATTGCTGAGGTACAACTATCATTTTATCTGTTAATTTAAGAGGGTCCTCTAGGTAAAAAAAATCTTCACCATTTTGTGTGATGCTGTGAGGTATTATGGATCGTAATTTTGGGAAATGGCTTGAGTTATTCAATGCAAAATCCTTTGAGTTATCTGTAGCGTTGAAAATCAAATTGATTACAAACATCATACTTAAAATTTCATGAATATGTGCGAAAAATGTTTAGCTTTGGTATACTTTTCCCAATATTCTCGAGGTTGAACTGATGCCATTTGGAGAAATGAAATTATTTACTGGGAATTCCAATCCTAAGTTAGCACATGATATTTGTGATTACTTAGAGATATCACTTGGAAAGGCTCAAGTTTTTAAATTCCAGAATGATAACACTTTTGTAAAAATTCTTGAAAATGTTCGAGAGAGGGATGTTTTTGTCGTCCAGCCAATGTCGTCCCCTGTCAATGATAGTATAATTGAATTACTAATAATGATTGATGCTTTAAAGCGCGCTTCTGCTGCAAGGATTACCGCGGTTTTACCCTATTTTGCTTATGGTAGAAGTGATAAGAAAGATCAACCTAGAGTTCCAATAACTGCACGCTTGATGGCGAATTTGATTGAAACTGCTGGAGCTGACCGAGTCCTTACAATTGATTTGCATGCAGGTCAGATTCAAGGGTTTTTTAACATACCAGTTGATGAATTGACTGCCGTGCCAATGCTTGCAAATACTTTTCGAGATAGAGGAATTGAAGATTTAGTAGTTGTGGCAACAGATGTGGGAGGTGCAGGAAGGGCACGTGAAACTGCTGGTATTTTGAATGCACCGATTGCAATTATGGATAAAAGAAGAATAGGAAATGATGATACTACTGCTACTGACAATTTAATTGGAAACGTTACGGGTAAAATTGCATTCATCATTGACGATGAAATTAGTACTGGCGGTACCGTTGTGAACACTGCCGAATTGGTTATGGCTCACGGTGCAAAAGATGTTTACTGTGCGGCTACACACCCTGTGCTTTGTGGTGATGCGTCGGAAAAACTGAATGCTAGTCCAATTACTGAATATTTATTTACTGATACGTTGCCCTCGATTGAAGGTGAGATAAAAGATAAGATAATTAATGTTTCTGTTGCTCCACTTCTTGGAGAAGCTATTCGTAGAATTCATAGCGGGACCTCTGTTGGAGAATTATTTGCCTCGTAGGTTGAATTATCGAGTTTTAGTTTTGGTATAGCAGATAATGATTGGTAGTTTAAAGAATATTTTAGGAAATTCTAACGCTCGTGTAATTAAAAAAATGCAGAGTGTAATTGACGATATTAATGATTTCGCACCAGATATTGCGAGATTAAATGATAATGAATTGCGATCAAAAACGATTCAGTTTAAGGATAGGATATCAAAAGGTGAAACCACAAATGATTTACTTCCTGAAGCGTTTGCAGTTGTAAGAGAAGCTGCGGAACGAACCATCGGTTTAAGGCATTTTGATGTTCAATTAATTGGCGGAATTGTTTTATACCAAGGAAAGATTTCAGAAATGAGGACTGGAGAGGGTAAAACCTTAGTAGCAACATTGCCTGCATATCTTGAATCGCTTGAAGGTAAGGGTGTTCATATTGTTACCGTCAATGATTATCTTGCAAGGAGAGATTGTCAGTGGATGGGTGCTGTGTTTGACTTTTTGGGTGTATCTGTATCCTCATTACAACATGCGAGTGCATATCAGTTTGAAATGGGTATTGATGATGCAGAGTTTGACAACTTGAGGCCTATTTCTCGTTCAGATGCTTATAAATGCGACATAGTTTATGGAACGAATAATGAATTTGGATTTGATTACCTTAGAGACAACATGGTTCAGGATATTGATGAAAAAGTTCAGAGGGGACGTTCATATGCCATCGTTGATGAAGTAGACAATATATTAATTGATGAAGCTAGGACTCCATTGATTATTAGTGGACCTGCAGAGGAATCATCTCAAGAATACTCAAAATTTTCAAAAATTGTTTCTTTTCTTCGATCAGAGAAAGATTACACAATTGATGAAAAACATCGAACCGTTGGTCTAACTGTTGAAGGTGTTCAATCTTTGGAAGATATTTTAAAAATAGATAACCTGTATAGCGCGGAGAACTATAAGAATGTACATTTCATAGAAAATGCATTAAAAGCTAAAGCAATTTTTCAGCGGGATCGAGATTATGTTTTGCGAGATCGTCAAGTTGTAATTGTAGATGAATTTACTGGCCGTTTGATGGAAGGACGTAGGTTCGCTGATGGATTGCATCAAGCATTAGAGGCAAAAGAGAATGTGCCGATTAAGAGGGAAAGCGTAACTTATGCAACAATAACTTTGCAAAATTATTTTAGGTTGTACGAAAAATTGTCTGGCATGACTGGAACGGCGGTAACAGAAGCAGAAGAATTTTTTAAGATTTATAACTTAGATGTCATTGAAGTTCCTACTTTTAAGCCGATGATAAGGCAAGACAAAAATGATTTAGTTTTTAAGAGTCAAAAGGTAAAATACCAAGCTGCTGTTGACCATATTTTTGATATCCATCAAACTGGCCAACCAATTTTGGTTGGTACTACTGATATAGATAAATCCGAATTAGTTAGCAAGATGCTTAAGAAAAAGGGCATAAAACATGAAGTTTTAAATGCTAAAAACCACGAAAGAGAAGCACAAATAATTGCGCAAGCCGGTTCTTTGAATGCTGTTACAGTAGCAACAAATATGGCAGGTCGTGGTACTGACATTATTCTTGGAGGAAATCCAGAATCATTCAATGATTCTATTGAACAGTGGCAGCAAAATCATGAGCAAGTGGTTTCTTTGGGTGGCTTATATGTAGTTGGTACAGATAGACATGAGGCAAGGAGGATTGATAACCAACTCCGTGGTAGGTCTGGACGACAAGGTGATCCGGGGAGTACACAGTTTTTTGGAGCATTAGATGATGAATTGCTCAGAAGATTTGGAGGAGAAAGGCTTCAAGGTTTTATGAATTGGGCGGGTCAGCAAGACGATGAGGCAATCGATAACAAAATGATAGAGAAATTTATTAGAAGTGCCCAAATAAAAGTCGAGGGGTTTAATTTCGATATTAGAAAGCATTTAGTAGATTATGATGATGTTGTTAATACACATAGAGATGTGATTTATAATGAGCGAGAAAAAGTTTTGGACGGGATGAATTTGAGTGGCAATATCAAAGGGATGGTTAATGAGGAAATATCATCAATTATTGAAGATTATCTTTCCAACGTCGTGGTGATGAACTGGGATATTGAGGGGATGTTAAAAGAAATTGAAGGAATCGTGCCTATTCCTGAATCAATGAATAGTCTAGAACGAGTTTCTGGCATGACCTCTCAAACAATTGAGAAGTCATTATTGGAACATGTGGATAACTTATATGATTCGTATGAAGACACCCCAGATTCTAATTTGATTAGGCATCTTGAAAAAAATGTCATGCTGAGCTCGATTGACCGTAACTGGGTACAACATTTGACATATATGGGAAATTTAAGACAAGGTATAGGACTTCAAGCATACGGACAAAGAGATCCTTTGGTAATGTATAAGAAAGAAGGTCATGATGCATTCCAAAAATTACAAGCAAGAATAACTGATGATATTGTTCATTCAGTTTTTGCCAACTTTTCTAATGTTCTGAATATATCGCCTCCAGCATCACAAAATTTAAGGAATGATAAAAAATCCACAGACTTAAGACCATCGAATTCCAATCAAAATCTTTCAAAAGATTCTAGTGCTTTTACTGCCTTGCAACCGAATGGGGTTCAACCCAAAATTGGTAGAAACCAAGTTTGTCCTTGCGGTAGTGGTAAAAAATATAAAAGATGTCATGGTTCGAATTGATTTTTAGTAGACATGCGAAACATAGATAACTCTAAAATCGCAGAAGTATTTCTAGTTATCTCAGTATTACTTGAGATAAGAGGAGACGATCCTTTTACTTATCGAGCCTATCGTAACGTGAGTCGGGTGATTGATAGACTTCCACATCAACTAACCCAAATAATTCAAGATGGAAAAGATCTGAAGGAAATTCCCGGGATAGGTAAAGCAATATCTGAAAAGATTCTAGAACTGGTCACTACAGGGGAACTGGAATATTACGAAAAATTATTAAAAGAATTCCCTGATGGTATTTTGGAACTCATAAAAGTTCCTGGAATTGGACCAAAATCACTGAGTAGAATTTGGAATGAACTCGGTGTAGGTGATTTGGTAGGGCTCCAATTGTCCATAGATGATGGATCATTGAAGACTCTACCTCGTATGGGTGACAAAGTAATTGAAGGAATTCGAAGGCATTTGGATCTTTTACAAGCAAGTGCGGGACTATTCCCTACTCACGTTGTAATGCCGGTAGCCCAGAAGATTGTTAATGCGATTCAAGATGGTTTCTACGTTAATTTGGATGTGCTTTTAGCGGGAGAATTAAGAAGATTGGAAGAAGAAGTTTCTAAGATTTCGATCGTTTGTGGAATTGATGACAAACAAACGGAATTTCTTGATTTTTTGCAACAATTGAATGAGATATTTGTGATTAATGATGTGGTAGGTTCAAAAATTTTTGCTACTACTTCCGAAGGTATAGATTTGGAAATTTTAACTTCAGATAAGAGGAAATTCGCAATTGATTTAATTGAACAAACTGGTCCAAATGATCATTTTCAAGAGTTGATGTACGCAGCAAAAGAGGAAAATATCGAGTTAAAGGAGTGTTCTTTTATTGATGAAGTGCAAGTATATAAATGTGTTGGATTACAATTTATACCAGCAGAATTAAGATTTTTCCCAAAAATTTTTAAAATGGCAGAAACTAATTCAATTCCTGAATTAGTTTCTGTGAATGATATTAAAGGCGACTTGCACGTTCATTCTACTTGGAGTGATGGGAAGAATTCAATTGATGAAATGGTAGAATCGGCACGCTCTTTAGGATTAGAGTATGTTGCAATAACTGATCACTCAGCTGGATTAGGTATAGCCAATGGACTGACTCCTGAAAGATTGATTAAGAAAAATCTCGAAATACAGAAGCTAGATAACTCAATAGAGGGAATCAAAATATTTTCTGGTTCTGAAGTAGATATTAGATTCGATGGGTCATTAGATTATAGCGATGATTTATTACAATCATTGGATGTTGTAGTGGCGTCCGTTCATAATTCAATGAATCAGGATCGAGTGACTATGACCAATCGAATTATTAGGGCAATGGAAAATCCGTTTGTTACAGTTATTGGGCACCTTACAACTCGCAAAATTGGACTTAGACCTCCGATAGATGTTGACTTGGATACAATTTTCGAAGTTGCGAGGGATACTTGTACAGCTCTAGAAATTAATTCTTCGTTAGTTAGGATGGATTTAAAGGATCGGTATGTTAACAAGGCTCGCGAAATGGGTGTTGCATTAATAATTAATACTGATTCCCACAACTGTGAAGATTTGAAAGCAATCGAATATGGGGTTAAGATTGCAAAGAGAGGGTTTTGTCAATCGCATAATATTGTTAATACATTGTCCTTAAATGCGTTTTTAAAATGGATAAGATCAGAAAAATCTAAACGTCAAATAGTCCTGGCTGAATTGTTTGAAAAGGAAGCTTAAAGATGGGACATCAAAACACAATGAATACGAATAATATTGATACGTTCCGTATACAATTGGAGCAAGGTAAATATTGGCCTGTTGCGCTTCTAGAAACAATGGCTAGTTGGTCGATTCCTAGTGAAGAATGTTTTGGAAGACAATTTGTTTATCTTATTCAAGGAGAAGCATTTGATTGGCTAGCATTAGCTGAGAGATTAGTTTTGTCGTGTGAAGATTTGATTCCTTCTGATGATAGAGAGAATTTATTGTTTGACGGTGTATTGCCGAAGGATTTTGATCGAGAACAATTTAAAGATTTGCTTGGGATTGATAAATATCGTGCTTACTTAAATTATTATTATGGGATAGTGGTAGAAGAGGCACTTCATTTGGCAGTTGAATTGGATTTGAATAAACGGTTTGTAAGTAATGGTCATCAATATTCTAGGGATTTTACAAATGAAATTTTCAGGCGTATTTATACCATGGACTATGTTGACCTTTTAATGAAATTCAGACAAATTGCTGAAAAGCCTTTTGCTAATGAAATGCATATTTCAGAGCTTAAAGAATTTACATATTGGCTTTTTAAATACAGAATTATGAATTCTGATAAAGCAAGAACTGCAAGTGATACAAAAAAAGGGCTTGAGCAATTAATGATTATGAAAGCCCCTACCCCGACTGATTCAGAGGATTCTGATTTTGTACAGATATTTGCGATGCAATCAGAAAGAAGGAATCAAAGGGCTTGATACTGCACGATGGGTTTTCACCCGTTCAAATTTGATAGGATTTCTTGGATTTTATCTCTGCGTGCATTAATTTCAGATAGTCTAATGCGTTCACGTTCAATGATTTCATCTGGAGCTTTTGATATGAATTGGTGATCTAACAATCTGGAATTAATTTTGTCGATGTTTTTACTACAATCATTAAGTTCTCCATTCAAACGTGAAATTTCTTTATCAATATCAGCAAACTCTGCGAGAGGGATAAGCATAGTTCCATTGTTAGTAACGATTGTCATGGCATTAGTGCTTGAGCATTTTTCTGAGTTGAATGAGACGTCATTTAATTTTGCAAGATATTTGATTGTTTGAATTTGATTTAGTATAGAATCTTCAAAATTTGGCATTGAAAATGAAACATCTAATAATTGATTGGGCTGGATTCTAAATTCAGCGCGAAGATTACGAATTGATCTTATGATTTCAAAAATATCTGTCAATGTATTTTCACTATTTTCGTCTATTTGTTCTGGGTTGTACTCTGGGTATGAACAATTAATAAGATATTCGGGCCTATCTTTGTTTTTAGGGTCTGAAAAAATGTTGGTTGAAATTAGTTGCCATAATTCTTCAGTAAGAAACGGCATGAATGGGTGTAGCAAACGCAAGATATTTTCTAATAGGTAAATTAGTAATGATTTCAGGTTTTTTTCTGAATCTATTTCATCACGAAGTCTTATTTTGACCATTTCAACATACCAGTCAGCAAATTCATTCCACACAAAATCATGAATTATTCTTTGTGCTTCTCCGAATTGAAATTTTTCCATGTGTATATTTGATTGATAAATTGTTCTATTTAGTCTGCTGACGATCCACTTATCTTCTATGTGGATAAGTTGGGGTTTTTCGTTCCATTTGTAGTTGTGATTAGATGAACTCACATTTGTAATTACAAATCTAGCAATATTCCAAAGTTTGTTTGCGAAATTTCTACTTGCTTCAAGTTTCTGTTCGTTCATACGTTGGTTATTTCCAGGAGAATTGCCTGTTGTTAATGCGAATCTGATAGCATCTGCTCCATATAGATCTATCAGTTGGAGGGGTTCTAGAACATTACCTTTTGTCTTACTCATTTTGATTCCTTCAGGGTCTAAAACTAACCCATGGAGGTAGATAGTTTTGAATGGGATTTTGTTTGTATTCTCTAATCCCATCATTACCATACGGGCGACCCAAAAAAACAAAATGTCATAACCAGTTTCTAAAACACTCGTGGGATAAAATTTATTCAGGTCTTCATTAGATTCTGGCCATCCTAAAGTTGAATGGGGCCATAGAGCGCTGCTGAACCAAGTATCTAACACATCAGGATCTTGAAATATATTATTGGATTGACAATTTTCACAGTTCTCGGGATCAGAAATATGAACAGTTACTGCACTGCAGTCATTACAGTACCATACTGGAATTCGATGTCCCCACCAAAGTTGCCGGCTTATACACCAGTCACGTATATTGTACATCCAATTTAAATAGTCCTGTTTAAATCTACTAGGTATAATTTCAATTTCATTGGTTTCGACAGCTTTTGCAGCACGTTGTGCTAATTTCTTAGTTTTTATATACCACTGAGGAGTAACTATTGGCTCGACTGTTTCTTGACAGCGGTCACATTGGCCTATTGAATTATTGTAATCTTCTTCCATTTCAAGTAATCCAAGTGAGGAAAGTTCATCAATAATGGACTTTCGAGCTTGTAACCTGTCTATACCTTGGTAATTAAGTGCATTCTCATTTAAGCTGCCGTCTAGATTCAGAATGTTGATTATTTCAAGGTTATTTCTTTGTCCAATCTCATAGTCTGTAAGTGAATGACCTGGTGTGATCTTCAATGCCCCGGTTCCAAAGGTCATGTCTACAGATTCGTCTGAAATAATTGGAATTTTTCTACCAATAATTGGAAGGGAAGCGTTTTTGGAAGTATATTTTTTATATCGTCTATCTTCTGGATTCACTGCTACAGCAGTATCTGCAAGCATTGTTTCTGGTCTGGTTGTTGCTACCACTATGTAATCTCCGGAATCTTCTATCGGATAACGGATGTGGTATAGCGAACTTTTTTGATCGACATATTTGACTTCTAAGTCTGATAATGCAGTCATGCATCTAGGGCACCAGTTAGTGATTCTATCTCCTCTATATATTTGACCTGTTTCATATAGTTGCACGAAAGTTTTTCTGACTGCTAAAGCGGGTCCTTCATCTAAAGTGAATCGACTTCGTGACCAATCGCAAGACGTTCCAAGACGTTCGATTTGTTCGTTGATTTTGTTCCCGTATTTTTCCACCCAATTCCATATTTCATTTACGAATTTTTCGCGACCAAGATCATGTCTAGAAATACCTCGATTTGTTAGGTTCCTTTCAACAACCATTTGAGTTGCTATACCTGCATGATCAGTCCCTGGTAAATATAGAGTTGGATGTCCTAGCATTCTCCTCCATCGTACCATTAGATCTTCTAACGCTAATGTAAGAGCATGTCCCATATGCAACTCTCCGGTTACATTTGGGGGAGGCATTATGATAGTGAATGGCTCTTTGTCAGTAGTGAAAGATGGTTGGAAAGCACCAATTTCTTTCCAGCTATTATAGATTCGTTTTTCAGTTGACTGGAAGTCGTAAGTTTTGGATATCTCTTTAATATGCTTTTGTTGTGTCATTATTCCCCTTAATAATTCAAATACAAGCAAATCAACATTAAGATTAATTCTTTTGTTTGAAGACTTCTATCGCGAAGCTTGAAAAATTAATATTTGGTACTGGAGGAGCTGATTTGGAAATTTTAACAGTTATTGACTCAATATTAAATTTATCTAACATTTTTGATGCAATTGAGTTGGCGACGCTTTCTAACAGGTTTTTTGTTTCGGACTCGAAGATTTCTTCAACTAGTTTGAAAACTTCTACATAGTTAATAGTTTTTTCCAATTTATCAGCCTTGGCTGCTTCTTCCAAATCTGCTGCAATATCCAAGTCAATTACAAATCGTTGTCCCAATTCTTTTTCAGCCTTGGAAACACCGTGATATCCATAAAATGTCAGACCGGTTAAAGTGATTTTGTACATATTTTGTTCAACTATTTTTCTTAGTTTGAGCAATTATTTCAGCTCGTTGCAACAAATTTCTTGCACGTTTTATTACGGGAGCATCGATAAGTTTTCCATTGATTGAAGTAGTACCATGTGAATTTTTTGATGCATTTTTTGCAGCAGCTAGTACATTTTTTGCTTCGTTAATCAACTGCTGTGATGGGGAGAATGTTTGATTGATTTGATCGATCTGTGATGGGTGGATCGCAAATTTTCCAGTAAATCCTATTTTTGCAGCTAAAGAACAATTTTTTGAAAGACCAGCTGTATCCTTGAATTTGAAATAAGGCGAATCTAATGAATTGACATTAGCAGCTTTTGCGGCAATGCATGTAAAATTACGTGCAAACTCCACTTCACTTTCGTCATCTTGTCTTTGAATACCCATATCTTCAGTAAAGTCTTCTGCACCAAAAGCTACCGAAATAATTCGAGTAGATGAAGAACATATTTCAAATGCATGTAAAACTGCCTTAGATGTTTCAATCCATGGGATTAGCTTCGTGTACCCAGGCGTGATTTGGTTTTCAGTTTCCAAATTCGACATTTCTGATTCAATGAATTTAATATCATCAGAAGAGTTAATTTTCCCGATAGAAATTGCTGAAATATACGGGCCGATTACGGCTTTTAGATCATCTAAAAACAAACCAGATTCGATCGAGTTAATTCTTGGGATTACAGGAATCTTTGCGGAGTGCATTAATGGTAAAAAATCATGAACTGTTTTTCTGGCAGTTGATTTGTCTTCAATGTTTACTGAATCTTCAAGGTCTGGGATGAAAGCATCTGGATTAAGTGAAAGTGCTTTTTCCAGCATTTCAGACCTGTTGCCAGGGATGAACATAGGACTTCTAAGAATGTTTATATCTCTAAGTTTGGTTTTGTTATAGTCTGACATAATGATTGATTTGAGTATAACATGTTGATATTAGTTCGTTAATGAATTTTCATTCTAATTGGGGGAACGGAAACATGACAAAAGCACCAAGGTTTGAAGTATTCGGTTTGACTGGAATTCCAGAAATCTCCACCAAGACAAATTTAGGTCGATTAATTGCTTATAAAGCTGAATCCCAAAATACTCCTATAATGGAGAATGATGTAATAGTTGTAGCTCAAAAAATTGTTTCAAAATCTGAAAACCGATTAATTTCATTAAAGGATGTTCAACCTTCATCTTTTGCAAAAAATTTGGGATTGAAAATGGAAAAGAATCCTCAGTTGATAGAGTTAATTCTTTCAGAAAGTAAAACAATTATACGTATGGATATCGATAGAGGGATAATAATTACTGAAACTAAACATGGATTTGTTTGTGCGAATGCAGGAATTGATTTGTCAAATGTCCCTGGAGACGGAGTTGCATGTTTGCTTCCTGAAGATCCAGACAAGTCTGCTGATCTTATAAGGAGCCAAATTGCAGATTTCACTGAAGGGTTGAATGTGGGTGTGATTATTTCAGACACTTTTGGAAGGCCTTGGAGAATGGGACAAACAAATATTGCTCTGGGTATTTCAGGTATTAGTCCATTTGTTGATTACAAAGGGAGTACTGATTCCCAAGGTAGAAAATTAACAGCGACTCTTATTGCTCAAGTAGATGAAATTGCAGGAGCCGCAGAAATAGTGATGCGTAAGTCAGATCAGGTTCCCGTAGGTGTGATTAGAGGTATAGATTTTGATACGGGTTTGTTTAGCAGCTCAACTCTAATAAGAGAGAAAATTCATGATCTATTTCGGTAATTTTGCATTCAGATTTGATTAGCATTATATTAATAAAAAATCGCGTTTATTTATCAAAGTTTGGGGGAAGATAGTGGAACCAATTTTGCATTTGGGAGTTCTTGACCAATCTCCAATTCCACGAGGGAAAGATTCTTCAGAAGCATTAGTTGCGACTATTGAATTAGCTCAAATGGTTGAAGAATGGGGGTATGAGCGTTTTTGGGTTGCAGAACATCATAGTTCGGACTCATTTGCTGGCCCTAGTCCTGAGATTTTAATGGGGCAAATTGCTGCGAAGACTAATCATATACAAGTTGGTAGTGGAGGTGTCATGCTGACTCATTACTCCTCTTTGAAAGTAGCAGAGCAATTTAGTGTAATGAGTGCACTCTATCCCAATAGAATTGAGCTTGGCATAGGTCGTGCTCCTGGTAGTGACCAGCTTACTGCAGCTGCGCTGGCTTATCCAAAGCAACCAATGGATGTAAAGCATTTTCCACAACAAGTTTTAGATGTATTAGGTTATCTTAATAAAACAATGGACCCAGATCATCCATTCGCGAGGATAAAAGTTTTACCTGGTAAAACCACAGATGATTCCCCAGATGTTTGGTTGTTAGGATCCTCCGATTATAGTGCAAGGCTTGCGGCTAGTTTGGGGTTATCATTTGCCTTTGCAGATTTTTTTGGTGATATTAGAGATAGAGGTCCAATTATTGCGGAATTATATAGAAATAATTTTGAGCCTTCTCAATATTTATCTCATCCAAAATTAAATGTTACAGTTCAAGCCTTGTGTGCCGAAACTGCAGAGAAAGCAAATCATTTAGGTTCTAGCAGAAATCTAAACAAGGCAGGATGGATTCTCCCTGAAAAACCTGGTTTGCTTCCTCCGAATCAGGCTGCAAGTTATGTCTTAACTCCAGAGGTTGAAGTTTGGTTGAATAAGTTTCGATCAGGTTATTTGGATGGGGATCCCGAGCAAGTAAAATCTCAATTGATGGAAGTAGCGAAGCTTTATGAAACAGATCATATCAATATCGTTACAATCACTTACGACTATGCTGATAGAGCCCGATCGTACGAGTTGATTGCCGAAGCCTTTGGATTACGGTCTGTTACTCAAAAATCCTGATTGATTTACAGTGAGTCTTTATTAACGAGAGTCTAGAATGTCTTCTGACCAAGCAGCAATTAGTAACCACCCATTGGTAGCTTTTAGGTACCGGAATTATAGGTTGTTTTGGATTGGGAATGCGTTTTCAAATTTCGGTATGTGGGCCCTTACTGCAGGACGTCTTTGGCTAATGCATTTATTGACTGACTCACCTCTGATGCTAGGTATGGTAATGTTTTTTGGTTTGGGTCCGATATTGTTTTTTTCCATGTGGGGTGGTGTTGTTGCTGATAGAGTGAACCGAATGAAATTGGTTGTAAAGACTCGTGGTCTCATTGCAGTTTTAGCGATTGTCACTGCATTTTTGATTGCATTTGAACTAATTGAAGCATGGCATTTATTGCTATTGGCTTTCCTCAACGGTGTGTTGTTATCATTTGATATTCCTTCTAGACAGGCAATAATACCCAATTTAGTGAATAAGGAACATTTGATGAATGCAATTGTTGCACAGTCTTTTGTACATGGTGCTGCGACTGTTTTGGGACCACTTTTATTTGCTCCATTAATGAGTTTTCTAGATATTGAAGGGGTCTTCTTTTTTATAGGTACCATGTATTTGCTTACTGTAGTTTTTTTTATCCTAGTAGATGATTCTCCTCATTTGAGTAATATTGATAGTCGCTCAAAACCTGTTTTAACTGCGGATCTAATTGAAGGTTTCAGGTATATGATTGCTAGGACTCATATATTAAGTCTTATGGGTTTGGGTATTGTTGTAGGATTTTTTGGTTTATCTTTGGGGACATTGCTTCCTGTTTTTGCAGAAAATTTTGGCGGAGGGGCTTTGATTTATAGCAGATTTCTTTTTGCAATGGGTATTGGAGGAGTAATAGCAACGTTCATGCTTACATTTTTCTCCCATAGTAAGAACTCACTTTACTTGCAGTTGATGTCTGGATTGATTTTGGGATTTTCTCTAATTGTATTTACTTTATTAGAACCATTTATCTTTGCTTTAATTTTTGTACTTTTTATTGGTATGTCGAGGACGATATTCCATATAATTAATGATACGATTTTGCAAAGCATTGTCGAAGATAGATTTCGTGGACGAGTAATGAGTATTCATATGCTTGGATGGGGTTCATCTGCTATTGGAGGTTTATTAGTCGGCTTTATTTCTCAACTATATAGCCCTGAGAATGCATTAGTTTTTGCTGGTATATCTATAATTTTAGGGAGTTTGCTGTTTACTTTTATAACTAAAAAGAATTCTGAAGCATTTTAATTTGGAGGTCGATTCATGTTGGATAATGATTTTGAGTGGCAAATAGTTAAAAGCGATGGTAGATATATTGTGTATGATAATTATTCTTTGAAGAATTTGGTCTCGAGTATTACTGTTTTGAATCCAGGTAAGAGTACTTCTGGACATAGTCACAGTGGGCAAGAAGAAGTCTATGTGTTTTTTAGTGGTTCCGGCAAAATGCAAATTGATAAAAAAGAATATTCAGTTAATCGAGGTGATGTGATTCCAGTAAGTGATGGCGCCTTCCATAGAGTTTTCAATGAATCAGATCACAAATTAGAATTTGCGGCTATATTTAATGGTCTTCGGAAATCATAAGACTAGTCGCTTAAATGAAATGCAGATTCCCAAAACATGTATTCATATTGGCAACTCGATTGAAACTTTTCTGATAATGATTTTCCCCTTTTTGGGTCCAGGTTTGTAGACTCTTTATCAATAAAATCTTTTAACCATATCGCTAATTTTTCGAATTCTTTTGAACTATACATGTCTATCCAACGCTGGTATAGGTGTGTAAATTGATTTTGTTGGGGGGAATAGTTAGAAAGTTTTTTGCCTATTTCTGAGTATCCCCAAGAGCATGGCAATATCGCAACGGCTGAATCGATTGAGTCGCCAGAATATGCGGTGTGTAATAGATGATTAATATAAGAGTTTGTTGCCTTAGACGGCTTAGTATTTTCGAGGTCGTTTTTTGAAATCCCAAAATCTTTGCAAAAACTGACATGAAGATTCATTTCTACATTTAGTGTTTCATTGTTTAGATTTGCAAACCATTTCATTTCATCAATGGTATTTGCTTTACTACATGCCAAAGAAATTACTCTGGAAAATCCAATTAAGAAAACGTAATCTTGTCGCATGTAGTACCTGAAATTCTCGATTGGCAATGTAGCATTTCCGATTCCTTCAATGAAGGGATGGGACGCATTTGATTCCCAAATTTTAGCTGATTGTAACCTTAAGTATTGTGAAAATGACATAAGCTCATAATTTTGAAAGGATTATTTTTGTTCCTGAATGTACTGAGTTTAGGATTTCGAGATCTTCGTTAATAGCGCCTACAATATTTACGGGGCTAGCTGCTCTACATTCATCTCCAGTACTAGCAGGAGTTGGTCCCCAAAAAATGCATAATGCATTGCCTGGAGGCCAATAAGCAACACTGCCTTGATTTACAATATCTGTTGCATCAGAATCCGTTTGTGTTTGTAATGGAGTTGAAAAGTATATTTCTTTTCCCCATACATTCAAAACCCCTTCAATTGGTAAGGAATCCCAAATCAATTGGGCAGTTGATGAATCGTTTAATGTTGCAGAAAGATTTATTTGATCTATATTAATATTTAGGATTTTTGGCATATGATTTTTGTCCTAGGTTTTTAGGCTAACATTATTTCAATTTGACACAAATCATATATGAAGATAAATTGCTCTGGCAAATATGAACTCAAAAAAATATATTTTGTCTATAGATCAGGGAACAACTGGCACTACAGCACTTGTTGTAAATCAGGATGGTGATGTGTGTGGTCAGGGATATAGAGGAGTGAAAGAAATCTATCCTAGGCCAGGCTGGGTTGATCAAGACCCTTTAGAAATATTTGAATCTTGTGAATATGCGATATTAGAAGCATTCAGAAACGCTAATGTCCGTCCATCTGAATGTGTTTCATTAGGGATAACTAATCAACGTGAAACTACTTTAGTTTGGGAAAAAGAAACTGGGACTCCAGTTTCTAATGCCATAGTATGGGAATGTAGAAGAACATCAACAATTTGTGAAGAATTAATATCTAAAGGGTTGAACGATGAGATCTGTAATAGGACGGGATTGCCTATCGATGCTTATTTTTCAGCTACTAAACTCCGATGGATTCTTGACCATATCCCTGAAGGGCAAATTAGAGCTCAAAGGGGAGAATTGTTATTTGGAACCGTGGACACTTGGATAATATGGAATTTAACCAGAGGCAGAAATCATGTAACTGATATCACGAATGCAAGTCGGACGATGATGTTGAATTTGCATACAAAAGACTGGGATAATTTGATTTTAGATATTTTAGAAATCCCGAGAAAATTGTTGCCGGTAATTCAACCTTCTGCGGGGATTTTCGGGGACGCTACTCAGGGAATATTTGAGGAATCTAGCCTGCCAATTTCGGGTGTAATAGGAGACCAACAAAGTGCATTATTTGGTCAAGGGTGTATTTCTTCTGGATCTGCGAAGAATACTTACGGAACAGGGTCTTTTTTACTTTTAAATACTGGAGAAAAGCTTACGGTTTCTACCGAAGGATTGATTACAATTCCTGCATGGGAAATAGATTCCGAAATCACTTATGCTCTAGAAGGAAGTATTTTTTCTACAGGTGCCGCCGTTCAATGGCTTAAAGATGGTTTGGGTATTATCGAAGAGATAGAAGATGTAGAAACTTTGGCATCTTCTGTTTCAACCAATGGAGGTGTGTTTGTAGTTCCTGCATTTTCTGGTTTAGGTGCACCATACTGGGACATGTATGCTAGGGGTTCAATATTCGGATTAACCCGAGGTAGTAATAGTGGACATATTTCAAGAGCAACTTTGGAATCGATTGCATTTCAATCGAGAGATGTTCTAGAGTCCATGCAAAAGGATTTTGGTCAAAAGATTGCAACGTTACGAGTAGATGGTGGTGGATCTGAAAACAGATTACTGATGCAGATGCAAGCAGATATACTTGGGGTGCCTATTGAAAGATCATCGATTATTCAATCTACTGGTTTGGGCGCTGCTAATATGGCTGGCATATCTGTAGGATTTTGGGGGTCAATCGAAGAAGTTGCGAATCGATGGAGGAGCGATGTGGTTTTTGAACCAGGAATAACTATTGATGAGCGTGAAGATTTGTATTGTAAATGGAAAATAGCGGTTTCAAGAGCATCAGATTGGGCTGATGAATAGATATTGGAGAATTGATGCCTAGGGTAAGTGAAGAAATATTATTTAGTATTAGTTTTAATTTACTTAAATCTTCTGGGGCTTCAAATGAAGAAGCTAGAGTGGTTTCTGAACATTGTATTGATGCCAATTTAGCAGGACATGATTCTCATGGAATTATTCAGATACCAACATATCTCGAACGAATAAAAATGGGACATATTGTGCCAGGTGCTCCATTTGAAATTGTTAAATCATCTGAAACTACCACTGTAATTGATGGTAATTGGGGCTTTGGGTACTTAGTGTCTAAACGAGCAATGGAAATAACTATTGAAAAAGCAAAAACTCACAATGTAGCCGCTACTACAGTTTTCAGACAAAGTCATGTAGGTCGAGTAGCAAGTTACCCAACTATGGCCTCTAGAGCAGGGATGATAGGTTTGATGACAGCCGATTCGGGAAGATCTGCAAAAACAGTTGCGCCATTCGGAGGTACTGAGGCAAGGCTTGGTACCAATCCAATATGTTTTGCAATGCCAAGTGATTTAGACGGTCCATTATTCGTGGATATGGCAACGAGTGCAGCTGCTGCAGGTAAATTAAATCTTGCAGCAGCAAGGGGTCACGAAGTTCCGGAAGGATGGATATTAGATAATGACGGGATTCCATCAACCGATCCTTCATCTTTAAAAGAAGGTGGGGTTTTGCTTCCATTAGGTGGCAATGAAGGTCATAAAGGCTATGGATTATCAGTAATTATTGAGATTTTTTCTGGAATTTTGACTGGTTTGGGTTTTGGACATGAGCCTTCTGGAAGACATAATGATGGTTGTTTTATGGCAGTATTTAATGTAGAAGCATTTTTACCTTTAAAGCAGTTTAAATCACAGGTTACAGAATTTGCAGAATATCTTAAAAGTTCTAGTCCACGTGAAGGTGTTGATGAAGTTTTATATCCTGGAGAGATTGAGTCAAAAAATATTGCTAAAAATAAAGCTAATGGAATTTATATAGAAGATTCTACTTGGATTCAATTACAATCCATTTCGAAAAACTTAGATTTAGTTGATAGTTTAGATTGGAGTACTATTTCAAATAGTTAGATTTGCTGCTATACGTTTCCAGCGATTAGGTCTCCCATTCGTTCAGTAGCAATAATTTCTCCTCCGTCTGATGCAATGTCGGTTGTTCTGAATCCCTCAGACAATACACCTTCCACAGCTCTTTCAACTGCATTCGCTTCTTCATGAAGGTTTAGAGAATATCGAAGCATTAATGCCATACTAAGAATGGTTCCAAGCGGGTTTGCTATCCCCTGCCCCGCTATGTCTGGAGCGCTGCCATGGATCGGTTCAAAAAGATTTACATTTGTTTTAGAACTTCCAGGAGTACCTGCAAGGCTTGCACTTGGTAGCATTCCCATTGAGCCTGACAAAATTGAGGCTTCGTCAGTCAAAATATCACCAAAAGTGTTTTCAGCCACAATTACATCGAATCTAGAAGGTTCTCTAATAATTTGCATTGAAGCATTATCTACCAAAAGATGGTCTAATTCTATTTCAGGATATTGTTTTGATACTTCAACGGTTACTTCACGCCAAAGTCTACTCGACTCAAGTACATTTGCTTTATCTACGGATGTTACATGTTGTTTTCTTGATTTTGCTAATTCAAATGCCACTTTTACAACACGTTCAATTTCATGTTCTGAGTATAGAAGAGTGTCTACAGCTTTTCTTTCAGAATCTTCTTCCCACCGTTTTTTAGGCTCAGCAAAATAAAGTCCACCAGTGAGTTCTCTGATTATAAGCATATCTACATTTTGCAAAATTTCTGGTTTGAGTGGGCTAGAATTGATTAATTGCGGATAGATTTTGACGGGTCTAAGATTTGCAAACAATCCTAGATTTTTCCGAATAGCTAAAATCCCATCTTCAGGACGAGTTGTTGCCTGTGGGTCATCCCATTTCGGTCCGCCAACAGCCCCAAACAATATTCCATCGGTGTTCTCGCACAGTTTCTTTGTTTCTTCAGGCAGAGGAGTTCCAAAATTATCTATTGCATTCCCTCCTACAGGACCAGATTGAGGAGTAAATATGTGACCAAATTTGTCTCCAACAGCATTCAATACTTTTACGGCTTCAGTAATTACTTCGGGTCCAATTCCATCACCAGGAAGCACAGTTATTGTGTAATTCATTCAACTCTCCAAAAATTAATATCTTAAAGTATTATATGATATGGTTCAGTTTTATGTATATCAATATTAACAGGGGAATTGATGACTAAATATGATTGTATAGTAGTCGGAATTGGTGGGATGGGTAGTGCAACTTTATATGAACTCAGACGAAGAGGAAAAAATGTATTAGGGATAGAGCAATTTGATCTTGCTCATGAAAATGGTTCGTCTCATGGTTCTACAAGAATTATAAGATTAGCATATTATGAACATCCCTCATATGTACCAATTATGAAAAGAGGTTATGAACTATGGAGTGATCTTGAACAATTATCGAATACGAAATTGCTCCATACTACAGGATCGATAGATATTGGCCCCGAAGAAAGCATTGTTTTTAAAGGGTCTAAAGAATCATGTGAATTGCATAATTTACCATATGATGTGTTGAATGGACGAGAAATTTCTTCAAGGTTTCCCGGATATCAATTGGATGCAGAGATGATGTCAGTTTTTCAACCAGAAGGAGGGTTTTTGGAACCCGAAAAATGTATTAATTCATTTGTAGATATGGCTTGCGAGATGGGTGCTGAATTACATACTGGTGAACGTGTGATTTCTTGGGAAGTTGTTAATTCTAAAACTGTAATTGTTAGGACCAACTGTGGAGAATATGAAACAGAGAATCTGGTTTTCACTTCTGGAGCATGGACCGGTAAACTATTGCCGGATTTTGAGTCAAAAGTTGTCCCTGAAAGACAAGTAATGGGTTGGTTTGATGTTGGTTCAACGAATGAATTCAATCCTGAAAATTTCCCAGTTTTCAATTTATTGGTACCAGAAGGTAGATATTATGGTTTCCCACAACATGATATTCCTGGATTTAAGATAGGACTGTATCATCACCTATATGAAAAAGTTGATCCCGATAACCTTGATAGATCTGTAGTTACTTCTACTGATGAAGAGGTGCTTAGAAGATGTGTTTCGAAGTATTTCCCCATGGCCGATAATGCAATGATTCAGGCGAAAGTATGTATGTTTACAAATAGCCCCGACGAGCATTTTATAGTTGATAGATTGCCTCAATTATCTAATGTATATGTAGCGGCAGGTTTTTCAGGTCATGGTTTTAAATATTGTAGTGTAGTAGGAGAAATTCTGGCTTCGATGGTTGAAAACCAAAGACTAGATTATGACATCGATATGTTTGGCTTAGATCGACTTATTAGTTAGCTACGATATTTACTAGTTTCCCAGGTATATAGATAATTCGTTGTAATGTAGAATTTTCTAGATGTGCAGAGATTTTTGGACTTGATAGTGCTGTTTTATGAGCTTCATCTTCCTCAATAGAAACAGGCACTACAATTTTATCTCGAACTTTTCCGTTGATTTGAACAACCATTGTAAAGATTTCATCAGCGGCTATTTCATCATCCCAGGTGGGCCAAGATTGGGTATGAACACTGAATTCATGGTTGTGTTTTTGCCATAATTCCTCAGAAACGTGAGGAGCCATTGGAGCTAGCATTAAAATTAAATTTTTTGTGCAGAAATTCCAATCATCAGATGAAATGGTTTTTGATTCCCAATACTTGTTGAGTTCGTTTGTTAGTTCCATCAGTGCGGCTAGGGCTGTATTGAATTTGAACTTAACAAGATCTTCAGTGACTCTTCGAATAGTTTTGTGAGTGATACGTTGAATTTGCTTTTGGTCATTTGGTTGAGAGTCGGATTCATTTAATAACGATGAATCCCTATTACAAATATCCCATAACCTATTTAACCAGCGTGACATTCCATTTATTCCTTCATCACTCCAACTCCCTCCTTGATCCCAAGGTCCTAAGAACATTAGGAAGCATCTTACTGTATCAGCACCGAATTCATTTACATAATCATCTGGAGATACTACATTTCCCCTAGATTTGCTCATTTTTTCATGATCTTGTCCTAGAATAATTCCTTGATTGAATAATCTGTTGAAAGGTTCGTTCGCTTTAACTATCCCCATATCTCTTAATGCTTTAACGAAAAAACGAGAATAAAGAAGATGCATTACAGCATGTTCTGCTCCACCTGTGTACTGATCAACCATTCCCCAATCGGATTGATTTTGTGGGTCGAATGGACCGTCAGAAAAATCTGGATTTGTAAACCTTAGAAAATACCATGATGAATCAACGAATGTATCCATAGTATCTGTTTCTCTTTGTGATGGTTTTCCACAGTCTGGGCAGTTTACATTCAAAAAGTCAGCGTGGAATTTGAGAGGTGATTCTCCTGTAGGTCTGAATTCGGCATCCTCTGGGAGTACAACTGGCAAATCTGTCTCAGGAACAGGTAAAGTACCACATTCTTCACAATAAATAATGGGGATAGGAGTACCCCAATATCTTTGGCGAGAAATTAACCAGTCTCGCATTCTGTAGTTTACTGTTCTTTGACCTAGTGAATTTTCTTCAATATAATCAGATATTTTTTCTATACCTTCTTGGTTATTCATACCATCGAATTGCATTGAATTGACTTGCATTCCTGGGGCTGTATAGGCTTTGTCTAGGTTTTCACCTTTCCACTCTTTTGGTGCAACAACTACACGAATTGGCAACTGGTATTTCTGCGCAAACTCAAAATCTCTTTGGTCATGTGCTGGAACTCCCATTACAACACCAGTGCCATAAGTCATTAATACGTAGTCTCCAATGAGCAATGGAACTTTTTCCCCATTCATAGGATTTATACAAAAAGAACCGGTAAAAACACCTGTTTTGACTTTTTCAGTCGAAAGTCTTTCGATTTCTGATTGATGCCTAGCTTTGTTAATGTATTCATTGACTTCTTCTAAGTTTTCAGGAGTTGTAATTTTTTGTACTATTGGGTGCTCTGGGGCGAGAACCACAAATGTAACACCAAAAACAGTATCAATTCGAGTGGTGAAAGCTGTTAATTCTGTTGTTTCGAGATTGTATTCAGAAATGTCAAAATTTATTTCGGTACCAGTACTTTTACCTATCCAATTAGTTTGCATCACATTAATTTTGTTTGGCCAATCTATTTCAGAATGATTTAATAGTTCTTCTGCGTAATTTGTGATTTTGAAAAACCATTGATTTAATTCTCTTCGTTCTACAAGAGAATCACATCTTTCACATGTACCATCAGTAAGGACTTGTTCATTTGCCAAAACAGTATTGCACCCTGGGCACCAATTAGCTGGGGCGAAGTCTCTATAAGCAAGGCCCTTTTTGAAAAGTTGAAGAAAAAACCATTGATTCCATTGATAATAACTTGGTTCACAGGTAACGATTTCTCTATCCCAGTCATACATACTACCCATAGATTTAAGTTGACGGCGCATGTTGGAAATATTGTCCATTGTCCATTTGTATGGGTGAATCCCACGACTGATTGCGGCATTTTCCGCAGGAAGGCCGAATGCATCAAAGCCCATTGGGTGTAGCACATTGAACCCATTCATACGTTTAAATCTTGCATGAGCATCAGCAGGAGACATTGCATACCAATGGCCTACATGTAGATCTCCCGATGGATAAGGGTACATGGTGAGTTCATACCATTTAGGAAGTTTGGAATCTTCACGAATATTATATATTTGGTTTTCAGACCAAATATTTTGCCATTTCGATTCAATTAGTAGGTGGTTAAATACCTTTTCAGATCGCCTAATTACTGACATTATTTGTCTCCGTGATAAATAATTTAGGCTGAAGTTTTTAATCTAGCAGAGTCAATTCCTGCCTGTACTACGTCTTCATCTTCTTGAGGTAAACCTCCACTGGCTCCGACTGCGCCCACTAATTCGCCATTCTTAAATATTGGAAGGGCACCTTGGCCCATAATAAAATTACCATTCTGAATGGTGGTGAAAGCATTAAAAATTGGCGATGAAGCACGTTCTTCAAGTTGAACACTAGGCAAGCCAAAACAAGCTGAAGCTACAGCTTTTCCATGGGATATCATTGGAGTTCTCCAAGATGAGCCATCCTCGCGAATCATAGCAATAAGATCTCCTCTTGGATCTACAACAGAAATACTCATTTTTAAATTCTTTTCGGACATCTTTTGTCGAGCACCGGATATGATTTTTTCCGCATCAGAAAGGTTTATTGAAGGCATATATTTTCTCCATTCTTAAAAATTTAATTCAATTATCTTACATTTTGTCTAAATTGTTAATTATCGCGTTTCCAACTTCAGAAGTGCTGGCATCTCCTCCAAGATCTGGTGTAACAATTTCACCATCAGATAGGACTTTAAGTACAGATTTTTCAATTTCTGTTGCTAGTTTGTCGTGTCCAAGATGTCTTACCATCATAGCCGCGGTTAAGATCTGAGCCATTGGATTTGCTACTCCTTTTCCTGAAATGTCTGGAGCACTTCCATGGGTTGGTTCAAACATTGAGGGGAATTCGCCCGATGGATTCAAATTTGCGCTTGATGCAAGTCCCATACTTCCAGTAATAATTGCAGCAATGTCAGTAAGAATATCCCCAAACAAATTACTTCCTACAACCACATCAAATGATTCGGGCTTTCTGATGAAATCCATACACGCAGCGTCAATTAAAAGGGAGTTTGTAGAAATATCAGGATATTGACTTGCCACCTCAGAAAATGTGTTATCCCACAGGACCATTCCGTATCCTTGTGCATTAGATTTGGTTATAGAAGTCACATGGTTCTTTTTATTTCTTCTACGAGCTAACTCAAAAGCATACCTGATGACACGTTCACAACCTCTTTTAGTGAAAATGCCTGCTTGAACGCTTACTTCTTCAGGGAATCCGCTATACAAAAATCCGCCAACGTTCGCATATTCTCCTTCTGTGTTTTCTCTTATCACTACCATATCAATTTCATATGCTTTCTTATTTGATAATGGTGAAGTAATTCCAGGAAATAGAATGTTCGGGCGTTCACATACATATTGATCAAAGGTCCTACGAATAGGCAATAGTAAACCGTTTAATGTAATATGATCTTGAATTTCGGGATGCCCTACTGCTCCTAAAAAAATTGCTTCTTTACTTTTCAGTTCGTCTAGACCATCGGTAGGCATCATTGCATTGTGTTTAAAATAATAATCAGAGCCCCATGGATATTCTGTAAAATCCCATTGAATTTCATGTTTTGCGCCAATAGCATTAAGTACCTTTAATCCTTCTTCTACAACTTCTATACCTATGCCATCACCCCTTATTACTGCAATCTCATGTTTTTGCAAATGTCTACCTCCCATAATTAATATTAGTGAATGCTAGCATATATTCATTAACAATATGCATTGTCATTTTTGATTATTTCAAAGGCTTGCAACGCTAGTAAAGTGACGTCATTTGGTGGTGGTTGAGCGATATCTTTTCCATTGGAGATTGATTTCCTGTTTGATATTTCATCTTTTGAAATCCATATCCATCCTTCTGGAATGGAGTTCTTGTCGTTAGAAATTCTGCAGAAATAAATCATATCAATGTGTTGATGAAATCCATCAATAGGATCATCAATATCTTCAATCATTATGGTAACGGGAGCATGTACTTGTTCTGGATAATCAAATTGAATTGATGGATGTGTAGGGACAACAGTAACATTTAGATTGGTCTCTTCGTATATTTCTCTGATCACTGCTTGCATTGGATCTTCATTGGGCTCAATATGTCCTCCAGGGGGGAGCCATTCCTTTACTTTTTTATGCCAATGTAGAAGAACGTGGTCTTTGTGAATTATAAATCCAGTCGCAGTGAAGTGACGAATGTTTGTCATGTTTGGCTCGCCCTTAAAAATTTGATACGATCAATTTTGTTGTAGTAATGTAAATACTTTACTCTTTATATCGTATTACAAAAAAATCCGAAAGGGATTTGGGTTTTTAGAGGAATAGATCAATGGATGACAAATTAGTAATTGCAGGGAAAACGTTTTCTTCCAGATTAATGCTCGGAACAGGGAGATATAGCAATAATGAAGATATGGTGAATTCTATTGAAGCTTCAGGTGCTGAGATCCTGACTTTAGCTATTCGTAGATTAGATTTAAGTAATCCTAGAGAAAAAACAGTCCTAGATTATTTTGATTGGGATAAGTACACAATTTTGCCAAATACTGCCGGATGTCGTAATGCCGAAGAGGCTATATTGACTGCTAAACTTGCGAGGGAAATTACTAAAACCAATTGGATTAAGTTGGAAGTTGTTCCTCACCCAGATTACCTTTTGCCCGATCCGATAGGGACTTACAAGGCTGCAGTGGAATTAATTGCCGAGGGATTTGTAGTATTGCCATATATACATGCTGATCCTATTTTGGCTATGAATTTAGAAGAAGCTGGTTGTGCTACCGTTATGCCTTTAGGTTCAGCTATTGGATCAGGGAATGGCATTCAGACTTTTGAAGAAATTACTACCATAATTAATGAGTCTAATATCCCAGTAATTGTGGATGCGGGGCTTGGTGTTCCATCTGATGCATCCCTTGCTCTGGAAATGGGTGCTGACGCGGTTTTAGTAAATAGTGCCATTGCTCAAGCAGCAGATCCTGTGATGATGGGAGATGCCTTCAAAGATGGAGTTTTAGCTGGCCGTAAAGCGTACATGGCAGGTAGGATTCCCAAACAAAACTCAGGTCAAGCTAGTAGCCCGACTGAAGGATTGATTTCTTCTAAAAAGGATTAATGTTATGGGGCGAATACATTTGCCCTCCATATGTATGATTACTGATGATTCTTCGTGTGAGAGTGATCAGGGTTTATTGGACCGAATTTCCAAATCTGTCCGAGGCGGAGTTAATATGGTCCATTTGCGAAACAGTAAAAAGTCTTCATCAGAATTGTATTATTTAGCGCTTCAAATTCGGTCGATTACACTAGATAAAGCATTATTTTTTGTAAATGATAGGGTTGATATTGCAATTGCATCTGATGCTGATGGTGTTCAGCTTAAAGAATCAAGTTTTTCTGTTCAGGATACGCGTAAGATTTGGGGTGACAGATTAATGATTGGACGTTCAATCCATTCTTTAGAATCGGCCATTCAATCTCAAAATGAAGGAGCGGATTTTTTATTAGGTGGAACTGTTTTTAAATCTGATACTCATAAAGATGTTGAACCTAATGGGTTAGATTTCCTTACTTCTCTTAAGGACAAGATAGATATTCCAATCATCGCAATAGGTGGTATTACTAAGGACAATGTTGGTGAGTGCATCAAAGCTGGAGCAAATGGGGTAGCAATGATTAGGTCGTTTAGTAATAGTAAGGACCCTGAAAAGGTAGCCAGAAATTTTCATCGTCTGTTAAATAATTAGTTTGGATTGATATGATTGAAGTAACAATTAATGGTGGGAAAATTTTTTTAGAAGATTCAATTACATTGATGGATTATATTGAATCTCTGTCGATAAATTCCGATTATATTGCTGTGGCATATAATGGAGAAGTATTGCGCCGCGAAGCATATAATACAGTAATTCTGAAAGATCTTGACAGGATTGAAATTGTTCGTGCAGTGGGTGGAGGGTGATGCATATATAAGATTTGGGGTATTGAAAGGATTAATTATGAAAATCACTGATGTAAAAGTAGAATTGTTCAATTGGAAATCTGAACCATGGGGAACTGGTGTAGATTCGGGGGTTACATTTAAGGCTAGGGCTATGAGTCAATTGGGTATTGTCACAGTTTCGACTGATGAGGGTATTAATGGGCATGCATTTTTGGGGAATTCTAGAATGGGTGCTGATCACTTTGTAAAGGGATTAATTCAGTTTATTAAACCAATAATTATGGGTCGAGATCCTCAAGATATTGGGAAAATTTGGTGGGAAATGTGGAAACAAAATCGGTCGGTTTCAACCTATGTTATTGGAGCGATTGACATTTGTTTATGGGATATCAATGGTAAAAAAGCTAATTTGCCAATTCATAGACTACTAGGAACTTGTAAAGATAAGGTTCCAGCATATTCTAGTACCGCTTTTCATCCTACTAAAGAAGAATATGCTGAAGAAGCGCTGCATTTCAAGAATTTAGGATGGCAAGCTCATAAAATACATCCACATGGAGATCCATCTTATGATATTGAGATCTCTGAAGCAGTAAGAGATGCAGTCGGTGATGATATGAAATTGATGTTAGATTCCATGTGGGCGTATAGATATGAGAACGCATTGAGGGTAGGTAGAGCTTTAGAAAGTTTAGGGTTTTATTGGTACGAAGATCCACTTGTTGAAGAGGACATATATAATTATGTCAAATTAACTTCTAAACTTGATATTCCTATAATGTCTACAGAATTTGCTCCAGGAAGATTCTATGGAATGGCTACATGGATTACTCAAAATGCTACTCACTTTTTAAGGGGTGATGTTGCTGTGACAGGCGGGATAACACCACTAGTGAGACTGTGTAATCTTGCTGAAGGATTCAATATGAATTGTGAGATTCACCATGGTGGAAATTCTCTAAACAATGTTGCTAATCTTCATGTAACGATGGCAGTTCCTAATTGTGAATTTTATGAAGTTTTCCCTTGTACTGGTGCCAATCAGTTTGGTTTGGTAGAAGATATCCAAGTGGACTCGGAAGGTTTTGTTCACGCACCAGACAAACCAGGACTTGGGTATGAAATTGATTGGGACTTGGTAAAAAAAGAATTGTCAGCTACTGTGAGTTAAAAGTTTTTACTGGTAGTTATGGGACTTTTTTTAATCGTAGTTGCTTCCTTTGTGATCACCTAACAGCCTTAGTTGTCTTTCGTTACATTGAGCAAGAATAGCTGAATTGAACTGAAATTTATTTAAATATGGTGGAAATTTTTGAGTGATCATTCTATTGGCGTAGTGAACTTGCAGCAAATATCTTGTTTCATCACTCTTGTTAGATGTACCCCTATGCCATACCTCGCAACGAAAAGTTAGTGCGTCTCCAGCATTACACATAATGCTTTGTTCACCGATTCCATTCCATTCTGTGTCCCCGTTAGGAGTGCGACCAGATTTGTGAGATCCGGGGATAAACTTTGTTGGCCCCAAATCTTCATAGAGATCATTAAGATAATAATGTGTAGTAGTGACCCAAACAGGCAGATCGACTCGAGGATCCGAGAGGATATCTTCAGGTAATTGTACAGGTAGCCAATCACAATGAAGTTGTTGGTCGGGTCGGCCAGGTCCTGTCACCCAAGCAGTCATTCCGATGATATGACAATCTTTTCCATGAAGTGCTTCAGCTAGTTCAATCACATCCGGTCTATCAAGGAATTTTAAGAAAATGGGATTATGGTTGAAAGCATTATTTATGTGTCTATTTATAAAGCCTTCTCTTTTAGCAGTATAGTTCCGGTTGAAACTTTCTTCTACTGGGACCATTGCATCCATTGCATTTTTAAGTTCAGTTACTTCTTTTGGAGTTAGAGATCCTGGGAAATATGTGAATCCATCTTCTTTTATTGCTTGGATTCGACTTTCTAGATCTGGCTTCTTGATTAGTTTAGCTGTTTCTACCATTACAATGCCTCAAAACATAAATTCTAGATATGCTTTGAATAATAAATTTCGACAATAATATTGTCAAATTGGATTTGCAACTATGGGAGTGGCCCCAACGGAATTCGAATCCGTGTTTACGCCTTGAAAGGGCGTTGTCCTAGGCCTCTAGACGATGGGGCCACAATTTATTTATGCAGTTATGGATATATAGCTAGGTTTGTTAAGCCTGTTGTCTCTTCAAACCCACACATTATATTCATACTTTGTACAGCTTGACCAGCAGTTCCTTTTATGAGGTTATCAATACAGCTTATCACTATTAGGCGGTTAGTGCGTAAGTCAACAGTTGGATATATCAGACATGTGTTACTTCCAAGAGTCTGTTTAGTCATAGGTGGAGATTCAACGATTTTGGTGAAAGGGGAATTTGAGTAGAAATCTTGGTATATTTCATTTACGAATTTTTTAATATCTTTTTTGCCAGAGATTGTTTCTTTTAATGGGACATAACATGAAGACATTATTCCACGAGTCATTGGTACCAAGTGTGTTAGAAAAGTAATATTTAGAGGTTTACTTTGTTTCTCTTGTAGTTGATTTAATTCTTGAGAAATTTCAGGTAAATGACGGTGACCATCTAACGAATATGCCATGACATTTTCGTTTACTTCAGAGTAGTGATTTGATAAGGACAAACTTCTACCTCCGCCTGAAACACCTGATTTAGCATCAATTATTATGTCTGAAGTAATGATTCCAGATTCAACTGCTGGCGCCAAACCTAAAATACTGGAGGTTGGATAACAGCCAGGTACTGCAATTAAATTACTAGCTGAAATTTCTTTTAGATGTAATTCAGGTAGGCCATACACTGATTGATTAATAAGATTTGGATTAGGGTGTTCAACTTTGTACCATTCTTCATATGTTGGAATGTCTTTTAATCTGAAATCTGCGCTAAGATCCAAAGTTTTAAAACCACCACTTATGAATGGTTCAATACTTTGAGCACTTGCGGCATGTGGGAGTGCAGAAATGATCAAGTCAGGACTCCCATCGATTTCTTCAGTTATTCTTAGGTTCACTGATTCTAAGTGCGGGAAGATTTCCCCAAGTTGTTTGCCAGCTGCACTTCGTCCTGTAATTGAAGTAATTTCGAATTCTGGATGCTGTTGAATGATACGTGCTGTTTCAGCCCCAGCATATCCAGTAACGTTGATTATTCCTACTTTCATTATTTTCTCCTATTAGTATATAAGTATAATCTTCGTCAAAAACTTCGACAAGATATTTTGAGTGATTAAGATTGGATTGACGAAGAGATTTCCTATCAATAGACTTAAAGTATCAATATGTTGGAAAGGTGCTTTTATGCTTGAAGGGAAAAATGAAACTATAGTTACAATGGACACTTCCAGTGTGAAATTTGGACCTGGCGTTACTCAAGAGTTAGGTTTTGAATTGACTCGGTTGGGGGTAACTAATGTCATGTTAGTTACTGATCCAGTCATGTCAAAACATCAATCAGTAGATCAGGCGATATTGTCGATTCAAAAAGAGTCAATTAAAGTAAAAGTTTTCGATAAAGTCAGAGTAGAACCAACTGACGAATCGTTTAAAGAAGCCATACGATTTGCTATTGACGGAAAATTTGATGGGTATGTTGCGGTAGGAGGAGGCTCAAGTATTGATACTGCTAAAGCAGCAAACTTGTATGCTACATATCCTGCTGATTTTTTGGAATATGTGAATGCTCCTATTGGAAAAGCCGTTCCAGTACCTGGTCCTTTAAAACCATTATTTGCAATTCCTACTACTTCAGGAACTGGTAGTGAAACTACAGGTGTTTCAATATTTGACTTTTTGGAAATGAAAGCCAAAACAGGGATTTCTAGTCGTGCTCTTAGGCCTGTGATGGGTTTAGTAGATCCTTTGCATACAAAAACACTACCTGGGATGGTTGTGGCTTCGAGTGGATTGGATGTTCTTTGCCATGGATTGGAATCTTATACTGCTTTGCCATACCAACAAAGGCATTCACCCGACACAATTGATATGAGACCAACATATCAAGGTTCAAATCCTATTAGTGATGTATGGTCAATTAAGGCTGTTGAAATGGTTGGTAAAAATATTGTTGAGGCAGTGCAAAATCCTTTAAATCATCATGCACGTACACAAATGATTCTCGCTGCTACTTTTGCAGGGATTGGATTTGGAAATGCAGGATGTCATTTACCGCATGGTATGTCCTATCCAATTTCAGGCATGGTTAAAGATTTCATTGTGGATGGTTATCCTGAGGATTCTCCTTTAATTCCTCACGGAATTTCTGTAATTTTAACTGCTCCTGCGGTCTTTCGATATACAGCACTTGCTGATCCACAAAGACATTTGGAAGCTGCATCTGCTATGGGTTTTGATACTGAAGGATTGTCATATGAAGATGCTGGAGAAGCATTGGCGCAATCAATAATAAATATTATTCGTCAAATAGGAGTTCCAAATGGTCTTGAAGCAGTTGGATATACAGAATCTGATTTGTATTCTTTAGTGAATGGGACTCTTCCTCAGAAGCGTGTTGTAGACTTGTCTCCAAGATTAGTTAATAGTGATGATATTTACCAAATCCTTATGGACTCAATGAAATTGTGGTGATCGGGTAAAACTAATTCTTGGAACTAGGACATTTTTCTGCAATAACGCACGATGAACATTTAGGATTTATTGCTTTACAGATTGCTCGACCATGTTGTATTAGTTGCATGTGGAATGCGAATACATCACTTGGGTCCACCATAGGTTCCAAAATGTCGTGAGCTGCGTCTGCATTCACTTTTTCTCCAATCAATCCCAATCTTTTTGAAACCCTAAAAATATGAGTATCTACTGGCATTGCAGGCATCCCCAAGGAAAAACAAAGTATTATAGCGGCAGTTTTAGGTCCAATTCCTGGGAGGTTTTTTAGCCATTCCTTTGCCTCTTTCATGGGCATTTCTTTAAGAAACCATAGGTCGAATGATTTTAATTCTGAATAAATTTGATTCAATACTTGTTTGATCCTTGGTGCTTTAATTTTTGATAGTCCACCCATTCTAATTGCAATTTCAATTTCATTTTCATCAGCGTTGGATATGGCTTCAACAGTTTTGAATTTGCGTACCAAGTTTTTAAATGCACGTTCCGAATTAATATCTGAAGTATGTTGGGATAGAATGGTGTAAATTAACTCAAATGTGGGGTCATATCTTAGTTCCCATTTTGGAGTACCATAATCTTTCTCAAGATATGACATGACTTCTGTGGCCGACAGTTGGGAATGTTTTCTTCTGGGCATGCTTATTTATTAGGGTTTCCAAATAGTTGCAGCAATATATCTTTCTCCTTCAGTGGAGTCGTTGTAGTAATATACAACGACGATTTGACCATCCTTTCTTACAATAGCTCTTGGGTATCCTATGTCTTGATTACCGGCATCTTCGCGAAGGGTGACCTTCTTGTTCCATGTTTCCCCTTCGTCTTCACTTATCACACAGTGAATCCCTGATTGTGGGTCGTTAAAATAACTGTTGAAGCTATTATAAGATCGATATCCATACATTAGGGCGATCCTATTGTCCGGCAGTTTTAGCATTGCTGGGGGATTTCCTGCAATCCCAGTTTCAGACACTGCCGTAGATACATAATGCCAGTTCGCTCCATCATCATCACTTCTTATTAGATCTATCCAACAATGGTTTTGAATGGTATTACGGCACCTAACTGCAGTAATAATACTTCCAGAATCAAGTTTTACGGATGATGGCATGATGTCGAGGCCGTCTGGGTTTTCTCGTAACCAAGATTTGAAAATAAAATTTTGACCTCCGTCTGTGGATTGAGCACAAAATACTCTCCCTTGGTCACCATCTGGTTTAGTTGATGAAAGTAGTAACGTAAGTTTGTTTGGGTTTTGTGGTCCATATGTTAAATAGTCTGTTCGGGCTGCAATACCAAGTTGGTTGAACATTGGTAGTGTATAGGGACCATCCCAATGATGGCATCTATCTTTTGAAATATAAAACCATGAAGATGCCCCAGCTTTTAGAGCGTTTCGGGAACATAAAAGTGCGAAATCGGGTGCTGTAGTATCAATTGAACCATTGAATGGCTTTGGAGCGTTGACTCTATTTGCAACTGGACCTAAATCTAGATTCATGTGTTCATCTGATGCTAAACCGATATTTCCAGGCGCGATAAGAGGTGCTGGTGAATTAGTCCAAGTCATTCCTCCATCAAGACTCCTAGATTGTATTGTTTCAGTGGTTTTGTCTTTGTCTCGGTAGTGAAAACCACCTTGGTTATCATGGTAAGTCAAAGTAAATCCGGTAACGATTTCATCTCCCCAATTCCAGATCCCATAATTTGCCGGCCAACCGGCATATCTTTCTTTGTTTCTATAAACGATTACGTGTTTCATAATACCTTCCTTGACAGTATTTATTTGCACTGTTTAACTGTACGAAGATTTTACCATGACCAAGTATGAACAGTGTAGATTTAATAGGTTAATTAACTTTTTCGGTGGTCAATGAATTCTGAAAGAACAATTAAAGAAATTCGGTGGGATGACGATTATATAGAAGACACAGATTTGTCGATCCTTTCGGGAATAGACATATTAGAGTTTGAAGAAGTTAAATTAGTATGGGATTTAATGGATGATTCAAGTTTAGTTAGTATTCTATCGCGCTTAAAAACACTTGCTGATACAAATATTAGTTTTGATTATTCAACAGTTTTTAAATCAATGTTATTACATGAATCCGAGGAGATTAGACTTAAGGCGATAGATGGATTATGGGAACATGAAGACAGAAGTTTGATTCCTGTTTTCACTTCGTTTATTTCGAAGGATAACTCTCAGAATGTAAGACTTGCTTCGGCAAATTGTTTGGAAAGATTTTTAGACAGATCTCGATCGGTTCCATATCCTAAGAGATATTTGGACAGCTTGAAATCCACATTATTAAACATACTTTCTGGGGATACGCATATTGATGAGTCGCTACGTTACAAGGCACTTGAAATGATTGGATATTTTGATGGTGAAGATATTGACGTATTGATTAAGGATGCGTTTTTTAGTGAAAATATTAGTGTAAAATCCAGCGCTATAACAGCTATGGGTGTAACTTCAAATCCAATTTGGTTGTCATTGATACTTTCAGACTTGGATGATGTTTATCCTACTATTACAATTTCTTCAATCAAGTCTGTAGGTATGCTTGGTGATGGAGAATATTCGAATTGGTTAATGAAATATTTGTCCGATGAAGATGTGGATATTCAAATTGCTGCAGTTCAATCATTGGGCATACTAGGTAATGAAATTGCTCGAGGTGCAATTTTACAATTTGTAGATGAACTACATGAATCTGATGAAGATGTGGACGATGATTTACTTTCTGCTATAAATATAGCTATACAGGCTATGGATTTTGATGAAGCTCCATTGGATATGCAGGTTGATTACAAGGATTATCTATAGGTGATAAATGCGTGAACAGGATCATCTAGATAAGATTTAATGGTTTTCGAAAATTAATGATGCTGCACCTAATATGCTAGCGTCTTCGCCTAAAGCAGCTGTTACTATAGGAGGTGTGTTAATTCGGATGCTTCGAATTGCGTGCGCATTTATTTCTTTTTCTATTGAAGGTTTTAGTAAATCCATACTTTCTGCCATACCTCCTCCAATGATCACAATTTCAGGGTCAAAAATATGTAGAGTGTTTACTATTCCGATTCCCAAGTTTGTACCGATTTCTTCTATTATTTCTAATGAAAGTTTGTCACCATTCCTCGCTGATTGAGCAACTTCTGCTGCAGAGACAAGATTATGATCAGAATTATGAAGTTGTGACAGTTCAGAGGCTTCTCCTTGATTAAGTCTTTCCCGAGCAATTCTCGCCATTGCAGTTCCACTTGCCAGGACTTCTAAGCATCCTATATTCCCACAATTACATTTGGGACCATTTCTATCTATTGTGGTGTGTCCTAGTTCTCCTGCATATCCAAATCTTCCACCATACATTCGTCCGTTAATTGCAATTCCGCAACCAATTCCAGTGCCTAAAGTAATGTAGATTACACTTTTAAGATTCTTACCGGCTCCAAATTTTAGCTCTCCCATTGCTGCAATATTTGCATCATTATCAAAATTTACTTGGATTTTCAAAAAATCCTGAAATATTGGTTTGATTATTACTCCATCCCATCCTGGCAAATTTGGAGGGTCATAAAGTTCGCTTGTTATGGGATCCATTGGCCCCGGCATACAAATACCGACTCCAGCAATATTTTCCCGGCCTACTTGTGTTATAACTGATTCTATAGTGTTTAGAATTCGTGATATTGATGAGTCTTTTCCAAGGTGTGCCATTGTTTCGATATTGACACGATTAGAAATTTTTGCATCAGGATCTACCATAGCGACACGTGTATTTGTGCCTCCAATATCTACTGCTATTGCGGGAAGATTGCTCATCGTTATCCATTCTTAATTTAGGATGTATTCTAGTCTAAATGTAATGAATTTGGCTATATATTAACTTTTGATGGATTTTGTTGCATTCCCAATAATATTTGGTAAAGAAATTGGGAAAATTATTGTTAATTGGAAAGATTTAATTTCAACAGTTTGAAATCCAGTAGAATGTATCACTTTTTCAATGTCCCTTGTGAGATTGCATCCAGTAGTAAGGTATTTCCAAATAGGATTTAATAAGGTTTGAAAGAATTTATGAGTCGATCTCTTGTCTACTACATGTTCATAGAAAATGAATTTCCCCCCGGGTTTCAAGACTCTAATTATTTCATTCATTACTTGATCTACATTATTCACCATGCATAAAGTTAGTGAAGTGAGTACAGTATCAAAACTTGAGTCTGGGAATGGTATTGATTCACCTTCAGCGCTAATAATTTCGATTTCACGGTTAAGTTTTTTTGCATGATTCGAAAGTATTTCGGACATGAATGGATTTGGTTCTAAAAATGTTAATGATGAAAATCGGGAAAAATATTTTAAGTTTGCTCCAGTTCCCCCACCTATTTCAAGTACGTCTCCGATGGCTTGATCACATATTTCTATCCTCAGATCTTTTAGCCTCCATTCAACCAATGTGTTGAGAGAATCATAGAATTTAGCAAATAATTTGTTGCTTAAATTGTCATATTTTTTGAACATTATTACAGTATAATTGGTAGAGATTGTTTATTCACCCTTGGAGAGAATTATATGGAATTAATAGGAAAAACAGCAATAGTAACCGGTGGTAATGGAGGATTAGGTAGAGTTATTTCAGAGTACTTGGCTAAAGAGGGAGTCAATGTAGCAATTGTTTACGCAAAAAGTAAAATTGAAGCAGAGGAGTTTTCCTCCGAATTATCTGCAGATTATGTAAAATCAAAAGCATTTCAGTGTGATTTGACAAGTGAGAAGGATATCAATGATTTAGTTGCTTCGGTAAAAGAAACTTTTGGCAGAGTAGATTTTTTAGTTAATGATGCCGCATATAATGTTTGGATTCCATTCCAGGATATTGAGTCTCTAACTTTAGATGAATGGGAAAAAATTTTGGCTACCAATTTGACTGGACCAATGTTACTAACTAAAGCGGTTTCTTCTGTTATGAAAATGAACGGAGGGAGTATAATAAATATCTCTAGTGTTGCTGGTTTAAGCCCTACAGGCTCTTCTATTCCTTATGCGGTATCTAAAGCTGGTTTAATTCACTTGACTAAGTGTATGGCCGTAGCACTTGCTCCAGACATTCTAGTAAATTGTATTGCACCGGGGTATTTGGAAGGTACTCGTGCAACCGCAAATTTGGCTGTTGAATATCAGGAAAAAGCTAGGGTAGCATCAATTCTTGAGAAGGCTGCAGACAAGGAAGATATTGCAAAACAGGTTGTTTCTTTATTCACTACTGATACAATTACAGGACAAACATTGGTGGTAGATTCTGGGAGAGTTTTCCACTAATGATTTTTAGGAAGTAAATTTATGTTAACCGAGTCAGTAGAAACTGCACAATATTCATCAGTGCTAAATGAAAAAGAAAGTATTGATTGTAAGCTTCAGATTCAAAAAAGGGGTTCTGGATTTTCGCAAAGTCCGACTTTATTACTTACAGACTCGCGTGTGATTTTTTTAAGTAATAAAGATGGAGAATTACAAACCAAATTCGCTCAAATTGAAGATATAGAATTTGTTAATGTAGGATTTGAATCCTCTGGATCTACACCATTTCTTTGGGTAATATTTTCAGCAATTGTTTCAGTAATGCTGTTTTTGGTGATTGACAGTATTTTATTTAGCTGGTTGTCAGCAATAATCGTACTTTCTTTGGGGGCAGTACTATTATTTGATAGAATTTCAAATCCTGGGGAAAAATATCTCGAGTTTCATTCCAAAAGTCAAAAATTCAGATGTTCATTTAGTCACAGATTATTGAATTTTGAAGCTCATCAGTTTATTAATCGATTTTTCATGATTAAAAAAGGTGAACAACAATTTTCCAGAATGCGGCATTTGACCCAATATTTGCCTAAGAGTTAAAGACTTAAGTTTGGGATTACATCCATATCCCATTCATGGACAATATTATTTTGCATTCTATAAAATGCTGCTGCACCAATCATTGCAGCATTATCGGTACAGAATTTTACCTTAGGAATCATTAAAGGTAGCGGGGCTCGATTTTTGATTTCTTCACGTAATCTTTGATTGGCTGCAACACCACCCACTATTAGTATTCCTTTCACATTATGCATTTCAGCAGCTTGTAGCGTATTTCTTATTAAAGTATCTGTGATTGCTTCTTGGAAAGAATATGCCAAATCATTCTTATTTTGAGTGGTTAAATTTTTTAACTGTTGAACTTCTCGAATTAGGGCGGTTTTCAATCCACTGAAACTAAAATCTAAGGAATTGTTAATTTTTGGACGGGGCAGGTGGAAATTTTCGCCACATCCATCTTCGGCTGCTTTTTGGATCGAAGGTCCTCCCGGGTAAGGTAATCCCAAAATTCGGGCACCTTTATCAAATGCTTCGCCAGCTGCGTCATCTCGAGTTCTTGCAATTAATTTGAATTCTTGGTGATTATTCATTAATACGAGATCTGAATGACCGCCAGAGGCAATTAGACATAATATTGGAAATCCAAATTCAGTGTCTGGATTGTTTTCTTCTAGCCATGAAGCGTAAATGTGCCCTTCAAGGTGGTTGATACCCTGAATTGGAATATTCTTTGGGAACGCTATACCCTTGGCAGTATTTACACCCACGAGTAAAGAACCAGCCAATCCTGGTCCATTTGTTACTCCAATTGCATCGATGTCCTTAAGTGTTGCGCCAGAAATTTTTAATGCTTGATCAATTACTGGGATTAAATTGATCATATGTTCCCTAGCAGCCATTTCAGGAATTATCCCTCCAAATTTTGAATGCATTTCAGCTTGAGATGCTACTACATTTGAATGGATAATTTGACCATTTTCGATTACTGCAGCTGCTGTTTCATCGCAACTGGTTTCTATTGACATAATTAGCATGATTTTTTGTCTATCTAGTGATTGAATTTCTGATATCAGAAATTGATTGTTTAATAGTTTTAGTGTCGTTGTATATTGCAGATCCTGCAACAATTATATTTGCGCCTGCTTTAACTGCTTTAATTGCGGTCTCGAGATTTATTCCACCATCTACTTCTAAGTCAATGTTTCCAGTTGATTTCTGAGTTTTTGACATGTATGAGTCAATTAATTTTCGAGATTCATTAATTTTAGGTATCATGGATTCAATGAATCCTTGTCCACCAAATCCAGGTTCTACTGTCATGATCAATACTTGAGATACTAATTCCAAAACATCAGGTAATACACCTGAAGGTGTGTTTGGATTTAAGACTATTCCGGCATTCATGTTATGATTTAAAACAGTTTGCAGGGTCTTTTGGATATCTTCACAGGATTCATAATGTATTAATAGAGTGTCTGCTCCTGCGTCAGCAAATTCAGATATATATCTTATGGGTTCATGAATCATTAAATGCACTTCAAAATCAAGAGATGTATAAGGTCTTAGAGCCTTGATCATTTGAGGCCCAAAAGTTAGATTGGGCACGAAATAACCATCCATCACATCGAGATGGAATAAGTCTGCTCCGGATTCAGCAGTAACTGCAACATCATTACCTAAATTGCTGAAGTCAGCTGAAAGTATGCTAGGAGCGATCTTGACAGTAAATTTGTCAGAAGGGTTTTGCATTAATTATTTTCTTTCAATTGTGCTTTAGCTGTAGCTAAAGCTTTTTTAACTTGCTGTTGAGAGGTTCCCCCAAAAACATTCCTATTTTCAATGGATGATTCTAGGGATATTTCATTTATATCTTGATCAAATTTTGCGGAAAATTTTTTTAGTTCTTTTAAGGAAATTTCTGAGAAATCCTTTTCGTTTTTAATTGCATAAGATGATAATTTGTTTATAATCCCGTAAGCTTCACGAAATGGTAAGCCTTTTCCTACAAGATAGTCTGCATAATCGGTGGCTAGAAGTTGACCTTTCAATGCCGTATTACGCATTTGATTTGGTTTTACCTTAATAGATCCAATCATACCAATGAATATTTCGAGTGTCGCGTTTATTGTATCTAAGGTATCAAAGAATCCTTCTTTGTCTTCTTGTAAATCTCGATTGTAAGTTAGCGGTAATCCCTTTAGTACTGTGAGTAATCCAAAAAGAGATCCAAAACCTCTGCCCGTCTTTCCACGAGCCAGTTCTGCAAAATCTGGATTTCTTTTTTGGGGCATTATGCTACTTCCAGTTGAAAAATCTTCAGATAATTCCACAAATCCAAATTCAGTTGATGACCAAATAATTATTTCCTCTGAAAATCTTGATAAATGCATCATGAGGATCGAAGAAGATGAAAGGAAATCTATGAGGAAGTCACGATCTGAAACAGCATCCATACTATTTTGTGAAATTCTTGAAAATCCTAATTTTTTTGCAACTATTTCACGATTTATAGGATAAGGTACGCCTGCTAGTGCACCACTACCTAATGGCAAAACATCAGCAGCAGCATATGCGTGTTTAAACCTTAAGTCGTCTCTAGTTAACATTTCAAAGTAAGCGAGCATGTGATGTGAAAATAAAACTGGTTGGGCTTGTTGAAGGTGTGTATACCCAGGTATGATCGTGTTTAAGTTTAATTCTGCTAGTTGTATCAATACCATTTGAAGACGGGAGATTTTCTCATGGATTTTCGTGATTGATTCCTTGACATACATTCTCAAATCAAGTGAAACTTGATCGTTTCTAGATCTGGCTGTATGCATTTTGCCTGCGACAGGCCCAATGATTTCGTGCAGTCTGTTTTCGATGTTCATGTGCAAATCTTCAAGTTGGAAATCCCATTTGAAACTTTCAGATTCTATTTCGTCACGTATCTGTAATAATCCCGAAACTATTTGGTTAGAGTCAGAATCTGAAATTATTTGTTGTTTTGCTAGCATTTCGACGTGGGCTATAGAACCGGTGATATCTTGTTCATATAATCGTTGGTCAAAGTTAACAGATACTGTATATTCACTATTTACTTTTTTCATAGATCAGTTGACCCTCTTTCTTGATAAAAAGCTTCTTTGCAGAGTCAGAACTAGTTCTTCATTCTGATTATAAGCACAGGTTTCCAAGTGTACTATTCCACGATCAATTTTTGATTGTGATTCACGTGTATCTAATATTTTGCTCTCAGCGTATATTGTGTCACCATGAAAAACGGGTGCGTTGTGTCGTATGTTTTCATAGCCAAGATTCGCCACTGCGTCAATCGATAAGTCAGCAACGCTCATTCCAACTACTATGCTAATCGTAAGTAAACCATTAACCAGAGGTTGTTTGTGTTCATGACTATTCATGTAGTTATGATCAATGTGTAAAGGATTGTGATTCATAGTCATTAGAGAAAACATGTGGTTATCCATTTCAGTGATTGTTTTCCCCGGCCAATGTTTAAAAATGTCGCCACTGGAAAAATCTTCGAAAAATTTTCTCGAATCTTTTGATGCATCATGAATCATTGTGATTTGTACCTTTGTATTATAAATTAATATTATAGTTATCTAATAGTCTACGTGCTATCACAAGTTTTTGAATTTCATTAGTTCCCTCTCCAATGATCATTAAAGGTGCTTCTCTATAAAAACGCTCAATCGGTAATCCTTTGATATAGCCATATCCGCCATGAATTCTCATAGCATCCATTGCTACCTCTCCGCACATTTCACTAGCGAATAGTTTTGCCATCCCTGCAGATAGATCTACTCGCTCGCCTAAATCTTTTTTCTTAGCTGCTTCGTAAGTTAATAATCTTGCGGCTTCGATTTTTGTGGCCATGTCCGCAAGCATGAATTGGATTCCCTGATGATCCGCAATCGGTTTTCCGAAAGTTTCTCTTTTTTGAGCATATTTTATTGCCGAATTAAAGGCGGCAGTTGCAACTCCAACCGCTCGTGCCGCAACATTGATTCGGCCAGACTCTAGTCCACTCATTACTTGTTTAAATCCAACGCCTTCAATATTCCCGATCAGGTTTTCTGCAGGCACTCTGACATTTTCAAATAACAACTCGCACGTATCGATTCCTCTATAACCTAATTTGTCCAATTTTTGAGCAACTTTTAAACCATGTGCTGGTTTTTCAACGATAAAGCAGCTTAATCCTCTGTGTAGTGGTTCGTCAGATTTTGGTTTTGTTCTGGCTAGAACTGCAAATGCGTTACCATTTTGTCCATTAGATATGAACATTTTGGAACCATTAATAACGTACTCTTCACCATCCTTTTCTGCCTTAGTTGAAATGTTTTGTACATCCGTACCTGAAGAAGATTCCGTGAGTGCTAACCCTCCTCTTAAATCACCTTTAGCCAATCTTGGAAGGAAGGATTTTTTCTGAACTTCATCTCCGAAATTTGACACAATTTCAGCTAAAATATGGTGAGTTCCTATTACTCCTGCAAGACTCATCCACCCTTTGCTCAGTTCTTCAAAGATTTTGGCAAGAGTGGAATGACTAAAACCTAAGCCACCATATTTTTCAGGAATAGTGATTCCAAACAGACCTAAATTAGCCATATCATCTACTAACTCGAAAGGATAAATATCTTCTGAGTCATATTTGTCAGCAATTGGTAAAACTTTGTCATCAACAAAGGTGCGAATTAGATTTATAATTTGGGTATCAATATTTGTAGAATATTGAGGCATGATGGTTTACCTATTTAGGCGAGGGAATTGTTTTCTGCCAACATTTTTTGAAGAAACACCCAATATGTTTAAAAATCCTTCAGCGTCTACGTGATCATAAGAACCTTGTGCTTCCATTGATGAATCATCAGAGTATAGTGAGTGAGGCATTTTTGACTCCGTATCTTCTGCGCTGTCAAAAAAAACATTGCCTTTGTGTAATTTCAAAGTGATTGTACCGGTTGCTAGAGAAATGATCGGTTCTAGAGCATGTAATGCTGAAGTAGTTGCCAAGTCAAACCAATATCCTTGGTAAATTTGATTGCTAATAGTCTTGGATATTAAATCATAGAATTCTCGGGCTCTGCGATCTAGAATAAATTGCATTAGATACTCAAATGAATTACCAAGTAATTCCATACCTGGAGATTCATAAATTCCCCGAGATTTAACTCCGACGAATCGATTTTCTATGACATGAGTCCCGATTCCAATCCCATTCTTACCAGCGATCAAGTTAGCATTTTTGAAAATTGAAACTAAATCCATTTTTTCAGAATTGATAGAAATAGGTCTCCCGTTAAGCCATTCAATGGAAATAAATTCATTTACATCAGGTGCATCCCAAGGCCATGAGCCCATACCTGGTTCTACAAAATCTGGGGATAAGGTCACATCTTCAAGATCTCCTGCTTCATGAGTTAATCCTAGTAGGTTCGCATCAGTAGAATATCTGGATTCAGAAGCAGGTCTTATAGGTAGGTTATTCTCTTGGCAATAGTCAATCATTTCCTTTCTCCCAGGGAATTGATTGAGAAAATCTCTGTCACGCCAGGGGGCGTAAACAGTTACTGATGGCTCAAGTGTATTCGAGACTAGCTGAAATCTTACTTGGTCATTACCTCTTCCTGTTGCTCCATGAAAAAGCACATTCAGATTGCGAGTTTTCATTTGATCCAGAATTACTTCAACAGTAACTGGCCTGGCGATTCCTGTAGTGTTCCAATATCCACCTTCATATCTAGCCTGTGATTGCAAAACCTTTAATCCTGCTTCAGCAAGTTTTTCTAAACCTGGCAGAATATCAGCTTTGTGTGCTCCACAATCTATCATCCTATTAGTTACGGCGTCCAAATTTTCTTCATCGGGCTGACCTAAGTCAACAGTAAAACAATGTACTTTGAATCCTTTGTTTTTAAGCCAATTCGCGACTGTGCAACTATCTAATCCACCAGATACAGCCCCAGCAATCTCGGTTGCGCCACTTTGTTGTAATTCTTCCCAATTCATTTAATAACCTAAAAATTATTTAGTAGCCATTTGAATAGCTGATTCTAATCTATTTAATGCTTCATCAAGTTCATTGATGGAAACTGTTAGAGGTGGCATTAATCTAATGAGATTGGGTCTTGTTGGATTCATAAGCAATCCCAGGTTGTTAGCATTTTCAATTACCTTTGGAGTAATTTCATCTGCAAATTCAACAGCCCATAAAAGCCCCATTCCTCTAACATCAGTAATGATACTAATTGAGTCCAAAAGCTTTAGCAATCCAGCCTGTAAGTGGTCACCTTTAATTTTAGCTTCGGATGGTATGTCGTTATCTATTATATATTTGCAAGATGCATGCGCCGCTGCAGTTGTTAGAGCATTTCCTCCAAATGTTGATCCGTGATCACCAGGTTCAAAAGCACATGCAGAATCCTTTGCTAAAAATGCTCCGATTGGTACACCACCACCTAATCCTTTTGCGAGAGTCATAATATCTGGTTCGATATTAAATTGTTGATATCCAAAAAGTGAACCTAAACGCCCAAACCCAGTTTGGACTTCATCCAGAATGAGTAGCATGTCATTTTGATCACACCATGCGCGTACATCTGAGAGGTAATTTTCAGATGGTACATTAACCCCTCCTTCACCTTGCACAGGTTCAAGCATTACAGCAACTGTATTCTTAGTAGTAGCTTTTTTGATAGCTTCAATGTCATTATATTCGACATGTGTAAAACCAGTAGGGATTGGTGTGAAAAGTTCTTGGTAATGTGGTTGTCCAGTAGCAGCTACATTCATCATAGTTCTGCCGTGGAATGAATTCAATGCTGTGATGATTTCATGAGCACCATCTTTGTTTTTCTTTCCATATTTTTTTGCTAATTTGATTGCACCTTCGTTTGCTTCTGCACCACTATTGCAAATAAATATCTTGTCTAAGCAACTGTTTTCCACAAGAATTTCTGCCAACTTTAGTTGAGGAATTGTATAGAATTGATTAGAAGTTTGCAGAAGTGTTTTTGCTTGATTCGATATGGCTTCTGCCATAACAGGATTAGAGTGACCAATATTGTTTACAGCCCACCCTGAAGTGAAATCTAAGTATTCTTTTCCATCAGTGTCCCATACACGAGTTCCTTCACCACGTTCTATAACCATTGGTTGACGTCGTACCAGAAACATATAGTATTGGCTTTCTTTAGATTTCCAATCTGTAGGCATTTTATTCTCCTGTAAGTTTTTTCAGCTTTTCAATTGCTTTTTCTAGATCACCGATTTGGGTTTTAATTTGATTTGTAAAAGACTTTATTTCTTCTAATGTAATATTTACTGGATTCAAATTTGATTCTGTAGGCTTGTTAATATTTGTGTTTTGATTGGTGGACGTAGTTAATCCGGTAAGAGATTCAATTGCTTCAGAAAGTGAGTCTTCCATAACAACTTTTTCTCCGCTAGCTAGAATGACCCGTTTAAGTTCAGGGAATTTTACTCCTTCTGCTTGTATATAAACAGGTTCTGCATATAGGATACTGTCACCTACTGGAATTACAAGTAAATTCCCTCTAATGCATGTAGATCCCTCTTGGCATCTCAGGGTGAACCACTCTGAGATGGTTTGATCATTATCAATTCGTGCTTCGACTTGCTCAGGTCCATCAATTTGACGATCTTTAGGGAAATTATATGCAACTAGTTTGCCGTAGTTTTCGCCATCACTTCTAGCAGCCAACCATCCAATGGCATTTTGGCGTTGATTTGGTGTAAATGGTAGTAATAACACAAATTCTTCTTGTGGTTCATTTGGTAGTCGCATTATTGCGTAATAGGGTTCTACAGGCTGTATGCCTTGCTGGGCGAACTTTTCATTTGGTATAGACCAAAGGTCTTCATTATTATAGAAATTTTGAGGATCATCCATATGATATTTTAAGTACTGAGATGATTGGATGTAAAAGAAGTCTTGAGGATATCTAACATGGGATTTTAATTCAGCAGGCATTTTTTCTAAAGGTAAAAACATGTTAGGAAATATTTTGTCGAATGTTTGAATTATTGGATCAGTATCGTCAGCAATATAGAAAAATAGACTTCCATCGAAAGCATCAACAACAATTTTCACACTGTTTCTAATATAGTTTGTTTGACCTTGGTAAGGCTGAGAATAAGGCATTCTGTCAGTAGTAGTATACGCATCTTGAACCCAATAAAAACGATCACTTGTAGCAACAATATAAGGGTCTTTGTCTAATTGAAGAAATGGTGCTACTGTTCTAATTCTTTCCTGGATTAGTCTTCTATATTGAAGACGGCTTGAGTTTGTAATCTCTCCACTTATTAGTAGATTGATGTCTCCAAATTGCCACGCATATACTGCTTTCCTGAGAAAAGAATTTAATTTTACTCCACCAGTTCCAAAATAATTTACTCTTACTATATCGTCCGATTTTGTTTGGTAATCTAGTTCGGGAGTTTTCGAATTAACAATTACGTAATTAGAAGTATTTTCACCGTAATATATTCTAGGATTTTCAACTGAAAATTCAATTTCTCCATTTTCGGGATCTAGCCCTACATTTATTTTCCCGTCGGGGGGGATGTCACGCGCAAAAAATTCCGGTCGTCCTTCTTTAGTGAATTCGGTTGCAGGGCTGATAGCTGCGCCAATTCCGTGTGTATAAATTAGTTTTGTGTTAAGCCAGGTTTGTGTTTCTTCTGACAATTTTTCAGGAGCTACTTCTCTGGCTGCTAACATGACTTGTCTATACGAATTATTTAAAGTGTATCTGTCTACATCAGCATCTTTGAAATCATAATAAGTGCGAATTAGTTGGATTTGTTTATATACGTCAGTTAAAGGACGATAGTCCCAAAGGCGAATATTATTGATGGTTTCGAAGTTATTTTGGATGATATCTGAAGTAACCGTACTTCCAGCTGGATAAAACTCATCATCTATACGATCTAAAGCGAATCCAATTCTTGTATGGTCAATGTTGAAACCTATGTAGCTAGCTTCCTTGTTGAATTCGTTAGGAGTTACTGTGAATTGTTGCATGGCTCGTGGCCAAATAATTGTAAGAATTACTAAAAATACAGCCCACAATGCAATGCAGGCAAAAATAAGTCTTAATGAGTCTTGTTTTAAGAAAGTATTAGCAAATGATAAGATTGCACAAGCAGAAGCTACAATCGTCAGAATAAACAACGCAGGTTTTCTAGCATGTATGTCTGTGTACGAAGCCCCGAAAATTGCACCGTCTGTTGATAAAAGTAATTCCCATCTACCGATATAGTGACCTATAGCTATTAGAATAAATAATATCCCAACAATTATTGAAATTTGAATTCTTAATGATCCAGAGGTTTTGAATGTTTGAGCGCGAAGTACGTAAGATAGATAAAAGCTTCCAAAAGAAATTATTAAAATCACGATTGCTGATCCAAACAACCAACTTTGAATTAATGAAAAAATTGGTAGTTGGAATATGTAAAAGGCAAGGTCAAGCCCATATATAGGGTCGAGTTTGTTGAAGTCACTAGAGTCAAAGACTTTGAGGAATTGAAGCCAATTTGATGACAATATAGTTCCAAAAATTACACCAAATATGGATGTAAGTAAAAGTGATCCCCAAAAAATTAAACGATTAATTACGCTAGATAGTTGATCATTGGTAGAGAAAGCTTGCGATTCTTTCTTTGCAATTTTGTTCGCAATAATTACACTTGGAAAAGCAAAAAATGTGAAAGTAATAAATCCAATTAAAAAAAGTAATACTTTAGAAACAAGTATTTTTGAATAAGTATCTTCAAAACCAATATTCTGAAACCAAATCCAGTCTGTGAAAATGTTTCGACCAAATGATGCTAAGAATATGACAGCTAGGACGCATACAAGTATTATGAACCATTTGGGAATACTGAAATTTAACGCGTTGTCTCTTTGAGAATTGATCCAATTGTTTGAATCGTTTTGATCACCTGATTGATAGAACATATCATAACCTGTATTTTTAATTTATTCTTGTACCAACCGACTTTCCCTCAATTATATCTTGAAGGGTATTTGGTTTGCGTCCGTCTGCAATAAATGATTTCCCCCCGCCTTTGATTGATGTAATACAAGCTTCAATTTTGGGTACCATTCCTCCGGCTACCACACTTGAATGCATTATTTGTTTTGCCTGGCGTAGAGTTAAACGAGGAATCAATCTTCGAGATGAATCAAGAACACCTGCAACGTCAGTTAAAAAAATCATATGCTTAGCATTTAAAGCAGCTGCAATTTCCCCTGCTGCGGTGTCAGCGTTTACGTTAAGTAACTGATGTTTAGAATTGAATGATTTCATTCTGTTTGATTGAATTGCCACAGGGGCAATAACAGGGATAGCCCCTGAGTCTAAAATTGTCACTATTGGATCGGTATCAACATGCCTAATTGTTCCTACATAACCAAGTTCAGGACGCGTTATTTCTGCTTGCAATAAACCTGAATCTGCTCCGCTTATACCAAGTGCATTGCCTCCATATGTACCGATTTCTGCAACCAAATTCTTGTTAATTAGCCCAGTTAGCACTGCCACAACTATCTCTAAACTAGCTTCATCAGTTATTCTCAAACCGTCAACGAATTTTGGGCGAATGTTTTGCTTGGCCATCCAAGAAGTGATTGTTTGCCCTCCTCCATGAACAATCACACACTTAAATCCTTTTTCATTTAAGGAGATGATGTCTTTTATTGTAGTGTCATGGACCCCAAGGGTACTTCCTCCAATTTTCACAACAATAATTTTCTCAGAACTATTTGGTTCTGGTATTAGTTTTTGTGAAAAATCCTGCGTAGATTTGGATGTTGGATTAGAACTTTCAAACATTTGTAGTGCTCAAATTTATGTACTGTATGCAGAATTGAAAATTACGTAGTCTTCAGTTAGATCACAACCCCATGCTGTCGCATTGAAATTTCCAGTATTCAGGCTGATCCTTATTGAAACATCTGGAACATCCATTGCATTAACAACAGCTTCGATTGAATATGGAATTGCTTTTCCCTCGTGCACAACATGGATTTCATTGATAAAAATATCTAGGTTAGATTCTTCTATTTTTGCGCCGCTATTACCTACTGCCATCATTACTCTGCCCCAGTTTGGATCATTGCCATGGACCATTGCTTTTACAAGCATAGAATCTGATACTGAACGTGCGGCCAATTGAGCATCTTTCAATGATGGAGCATTGTCAACAATTACTTCAATTAGTCTTTTAGCACCTTCCCCATCGCGTACCATCTTTTTTGCTAGTTCGATACACACGTAATTTAAGGCTTCTTGGAAATTCTCAGCATATGGAGATTTTTCGTCAATTGTTGCGGATCCAGATCCTCCATTAGCGAATACAAGCATGGTGTCGTTAGTACTTTGGTCTCCATCGATACTAATCATATTAAATGATAAATCTGCAGCTTTTTTAGTAGCATCTTGAAGAAATTTTTGGTCTATGTCAGCATCAGTTGTGATGAAAGCTAGCATTGTTGCCATGTTCGGATGAATCATCCCTACACCTTTTGCACATCCTCCAATAATTACTTTAGTGTTTTCAATATCGAGTGAAATTGCAAGATGTTTTTCCTCAGAATCAGTAGTCATTATTGATCTAGCGAATTCTGATCCGCCGTCGTTATGAGGTGTTATGTTTCCAATATTTTGACGTATTAGGGCCATTGGTAATTCAACTCCAATCATTCCCGTACTACATACGAGTAGATCAGTTTCTCCAAGCCCTAAATGTTGAGAAGCTAATGTAGTCATTTCAATGGCATCGTGTTCTCCTTGAGAACCTACACAGCAATTTGCACAACCGCTATTTGCAACAACGCCCCTAGATTTTCCTGTTGTGGCTCTTGAACGGCTCACAGTTACGGACGGAGACAAAACACTATTATTGCTGAATACCGCTCCAAGATTTGCTTCATGCTCAGAAATTAGAATTCCAAGATCAAGAGTGTCTGATTCCTGAGTTTTTAAACCTGAATAAACTCCACCTGCAATGAATCCTTGAGGTGATGTAACACCTCCGTTCTGAATTAGTTCGATCATAGACGCCATTTTGAGTGGTCTCCTATAAATTTTGCTTGACTAATATTGGTCCCAATTATACCACAGAATCGGCTTTTTTCGTGGAGTGTTTTAGCTGTATATATTGTGATACAATTGCACGTGATTTGAATAATAAGCTTTGTTTATAAATGCTATGGAGGTTAACAAGTATGGCTAATGTCGTTCTATCGAATAAGGAATTTAATGTCGTAGGTACTAGGCCTGTAAGACATGATGGTTATGACAAGGTTACGGGTAAGGCTCAGTACAGTAATGATATTGACTTACCAGGTTTATTGCACGCAAAGATTTTGAGAAGTCCTCATGCTCACGCAAATATCATCAGTATAGACACGAGTGCTGCAGAAGCTCATCCTGATGTTAAAGCGGTCGTTCTTGCTGCTGATATGATTCAGGGGGATGAGTTGGATGATTCTCAGGATGATACAAGAAACAACATCCTTGCTACTGATAAAGTTCTTTACAAAGGGCATGCAGTTGCTGCGGTTGCAGCAACGAGTCTTCATGTTGCTGAAGAAGCGTTGGATTTAATCAATGTTGAATATGAAGTATTAGATTGTGTAACTAATGTTGAGGATGCTATAGCTGAAAATGCGCCAGTATTACACGAAAAATATAGAAACACTGGTGATGATGATTTGTCTAAGCGTCCCAATGTTGCTGCACATGGCAAATTGGTTATAGGGAATATAGATAAAGGATTCGAAGAAGCTGATGTAGTAATTGAGAGAGAATATCGTACTGAAATGGTACATCAAGGATATATCGAACCCCATGCTGCTACAGCCTGGTGGACAACATCTAACGATCGATTGACTGTTTGGTGTAGCTCGCAGGGTCATTTCCCAATTAGGGATAGAATTTCTGGAGTAATGGGAATACCTATTTCTCAAATCAAGGTAGTCCCTATGGAAATTGGTGGCGGATTTGGTGGTAAAACCACTATTTATGTAGAGCCTGTTGCGGCTGTTTTGTCTAAAAAGTCTGGTGCTCCAGTAAAGTTGGCTATGAGTAGAGCTGATGTGTTAGAGGCAAGCGGACCAACTTCCGGGAGTTATATGAAGTGTAAAGTTGGTGCAAAAAAAGATGGCACAATCACTGCTGCATATGCACAATTATTGTATGAGGCAGGCGCATTCCCAGGCTCACCTGTAAATGCTGCTGCTAACTGTATTTTTTCGCCATATGATATTGCTAATGTAGATATTGATGCTTACGATATTGTTAATAATAAGCCTAAAACTGCAGCTTATCGTGCACCAGGTGCGCCAGGCGCAGCATTTGCTTCAGAGACAGTATTGGATGAGTTAGCAGATGAGCTAGGTATTGATCCAATAGACTTTAGGATTCAAAATGGTGCTAAAGAAGGTACAAGGCGAGCTGCGGGTATAGTTAATCCTGTAATAGGGGCGATAGAAACAGCTCAAGCCGCAAAAGATTCTGATCACTATCAAACTTCTTTGGAAGGTCCGAATAGAGGCAGAGGAGTGGCATCTGGTTTTTGGACTAATGGGGCTGGTATAGCCTGTGCTCATGCGGCAGTAAATTATGATGGTAAGGTTGGACTAACTATCGGGACAACTGATATTGGAGGTAGTAGACCTGCAGCTGCAATGATGTTTGCAGAAGTACTTGGTATCCCGGTTGATGAAGTGATTCCACAGATTGGTGATACTGATACCATTGGGTATAGTTCGATGGCTGGTGGCAGTAGCGTTACGTTTAAGACAGGTTGGGCATCTTATGAAGCTGCTCAAGATGTAAAAAGACAAATGATTGGGCGCGCAGCAATTTACTGGGATGTTTCTGAAGATGAAGTTGACTTGGTAGATGGAGTGTTTCAACATTCTTCTGATCCGGAACTCAAGTTAAGCTTCAAAGAGCTTGCCGCACTAACTGCTGAAACAGGTGGACCAGTTTATGGAAGAGCCAATCTTGATAGCCGTGGTGCAGGACCTGCATATGGAACACACGTTGTTGATGTTGAAGTCGATACAGAGACCGGTAAAGTTACCGTTTTGAGATATACAGCTGTTCAAGATGCAGGAAAAGCAATCCACCCGAGTTACGTTGAAGGGCAGATTCAGGGTGGAGTAGCTCAAGGAATTGGATGGGCTCTAAATGAAGAATATTATATGGGTGATTCTGGGCAGATGATGAATGCTACTTTGTTAGATTATAGAATGCCTACTTCATTGGATTTACCAATGCTTGACACAATAATCGTTGAAAAAGAGAATCCTGAGCATCCATATGGGTTACGTGGTGCGGGAGAAGTTCCAATAGTTCCCCCATTAGCTGCTCTTGCTAATGCTATATACGATGCAATTGGTGTTCGGATGAATACATTACCAATGAACCCAAGCGCTGTTCTCAAGGCTATTGCTGAAAAATAGATTTCTTCTCAAAAAGATTCAAATCAAAGAGCCGCCAATTTTGGCGGCTCTTTGATTTGTCATGCATGTTTTAAGCTTTCATTATAGTCTTTTCTGTTACAAACCACTCTTTGATAGCATCTAGTTGAAAATCTATTAACACATTGTATGCGTGATATTTCGTGAATCAACCTTTCCTTAATTCTTCAATGTCTTTAATTTTTATATAAAAGACATGTTAGATAGGAAAATAAAGTATTGATTACTGGCTTATAAAAGAGGTTGGGCTTGCGGGGGCAGGACTCGAACCTGCGACCTTTGGGTTATGAGCCCAACGAGCTGCCGCTGCTCCACCCCGCTCGCTAATTGAATTCTCCAGAACGGAGAAAATACCTTTTAACTGAATCCTGAAAATTAATTGTTAGATAAATGAAACTTGATAGTGGGTCAAGTCCTCGGCCTATTAGTACCGCTCAGCTGAATTCCTTACGGAACTTACACCTGCGGCCTATCAACCTTGTAGTCTTCAAGGGGCCTTACTCCTGCTAAGCAGGATGGGAAATCTAATCTTGGAGTTGGCTTCGCGCTTAGATGCTTTCAGCGCTTATCACATCCAGACTTGGCTACCCGGCGATGCCCTTGGCGGAACAACCGGTACACCAGAGGTCTGTCCTTCCTGGTCCTCTCGTACTAGGGAAAGCTCTCCTCAAATTTCCTACGCCCACGACGGATAGAGACCGAACTGTCTCACGACGTTCTGAACCCAGCTCGCGTGCCGCTTTCACCGGCGAACAGACGGACCCTTG
>MDTE01083045.1_pt1 | contig 98345 bp, 65 predicted proteins | sample 811231 | NCBI WGS metagenome assembly MDTE01 (sample SAMN05326651, study PRJNA326480) | marine metagenome | isolation source: seawater | place: Indian Ocean: Red Sea | collected 2010 | reverse complement strand
TTTTTCGCGCCGACGACGACGCGCGCGCGACGCGATGCATGCGCGCGACGCGTTCGTCGACGCGTCGTCGTCGTCGTCGTCGTCGTCGTCGTCGTCGTCGCCGCGATGGTCGTCATGATGAATGATCGATGCGTGCGCGTCGACGCGTCGCAGAGTGACGCGCGCGTCGTCGTTCGTCGGCGGCGTCATGCGCGACGGCGAGCCGCGCGCGCGAATCGAGACGTACGTCATCGACGCGTCGTCATCGCGCGACGCGTCGTCGTCGCGCGAGGACGACGCGTCGATGACGTTCGGTTCCGAGACGACCGTCGTCGTCTTCGTCGAACGACTCGTCGACGTCGCGCGCGCGCTCGACGCGAGAGCGCGGAAGGGGCGGTCGGGGACGTCGTTCGCGTACGACCGCGCGCTCGCCGTCGGAGGGGACGAGGGAGCGTCGCGCGCGCTCTCGGAGATGACGCGCGCGAGGGCGCGTTCGACCGACGCGCCGACGACGACCAACGGAGGCGTGAAACGACTCCGTCGAGACGGCGTCGAGGCGCGCGTGCGCGTCAATCGCATGTGTGTGTTTGAATCGGTGGGGGCGTGCGTGGCGAGAGCGCGAGGGGCGGATGCGTGCGTGGTGGACGTGGAGGACGCGCGAGGGGCGGCGGGGACGGCGACGGCGACGGCGGCGTGCGCGCTCGCGGCGGGAGGGCCGAGAATCGTCGTCGTTCGATCGAAGAGGGCGTGCGCGGTGGCGAATGAACGAGGGGAGTGCGTGGATGGGACGAGGGCGTGCGGTGTGGGATTTTGGGACGCGGTGTTTGAGACGAGGGACGGGGACGGCGGCGGCGACGACGACGACGCGGCGCGATGGGGAAACGCGCGGGCGAACGATTTCCCGACGACGACGACGGCGGACGGGGGGACGTGCTGTCGATTTCACAATTACGCCGCGCGCGGGTGCGAGAAGACGACGACCGGGGAAACGTGTGCGCTCGATCACGAGACGTGCGCGTACTGTCTCGAGAAGACGTCGCCGCCGCATCGTGCGTACGAGTGCGACGTCTTGGCGGCGAGCGCGCGACGTGCGCGAGCGACGACGGCGACGACGGCGATGCGAGAGGCGCGCGTGTCGTCTCCGGGAGAGCGGTACCGCGCGCGCGTTCGCGAGAGAGCGTCGGACGCGCGAAAACCGTACGTCTACGTCGTCGGCGGCAGAAACCGCGGCTTAACCGTCGGCGTCTGCGAACGATACGACGTCGCGGCGAACGCGTGGGAACGCGCGCCCAGACTCAACGAACCTCGCGGTTCACACGGTGCGTGCGCGGTGGGATCCAAAATTTTCTGTGTCTCCGGCGGTGGGGTGAAATCAAACCTCGCGTCGGCGGAGACGCTCGACGCGTCGGATTGCGACGCCGCGTGGACGCTTTCGAGCGACGTCGTGCAACCTCGACACGCGATGAGCTCCGCGGCGACGACGGATGAGAAAGTCTACACGATAGGTGGTTGGTTCAACGGTAGCGAAGCCGTGGGCACGACGGACGTGTTCGACGCTCGTACGGGGGAATGGTCCATCGCGGCCGCGCTCGGCGCGCCTCGTCGATTACACGGCGTCTGCGCGCTCGGCGTAGACGTCTTCGTCTTCGGAGGCATGACTCAAGACGGCGTCGAGACCGCCACCGCCGAGCGGTACGAGGCCAAAACAAACACCTGGCGCGCCATCGCGTCGCTTCCCGCGCCCGCGTGCGCCACCGCGTGCGCCGCGGGAGACGACTGTTTCGTCTTCGCGTGGGGCTCGTCGTCCCCCGCGGGTGGTTTCTATCGATACGACCCCATCACGGACGCGTACGAAAATCTCGGGGAATTACCCTTGAAAAATTGGTTCGGGTTCGCCGCGGTCGCGGACGCGCGCGACGACGTGCTCTACGCCGTGGGAGGCGCCGTCGGCGGTCGATGGACCGGGCGCGCGTTCGCCTATCACGTCGGCGAACGCGCGTGGGAAGAAATCGCCACAATGTCCTACGTGCGTCGTCGCACCGCCGCCGCCTGCGTGTACGTGTAATGTTGTACTTTACTTTTGTACATTCTCTCGCGACTCATTTTCATTCGTAGACGCGAGTCGCGTGCATTCGTACATCGGCGTCCCGTCCCGTCCCGTCCCGTCCCGTCGCCGCCGCAAGATGACTCAGAATTGATCGCTCCGATCGATCCATTCGACCGTCACACGCCGGCGCGACCGGTGGTAGGTATATGTCGACGACTCGAATCGCGAGTCTCGGACGAACGATCGCGAACGGTGCGATCCGCGCGCGCGCGTCGGGCGGTGGACGCTGCGCGAGAGTCGCGAATCACCGATCGGCGACGTCATCGTCATCGTCATCGCAGAGAGGCGCGCTCCTCGGTGCGGTGCGAGCGATGACGACGGAGGCGCGATTGGAGGAACCGCGATGGGATCTGGAGAAACACTTCGGGTACGCGGCGCCGACGGATGGGAAGATTGATGAGGAGATGAAGGCGGTGGAGAGCGCCTGCGAGGCGTTTAAGAGCGCGTACGAGGGACGTCTGTCCACGGATCTTCTCGCGGCGATCGAGGCGTACGAAAAGATCGAGCAGATGCTGACGACAGTGTTGTCGTACATGTCTCTGAGCGCGGACACGGCGTTGATGGACGATGGGATGCAAAAGAGAAAGGCGTCGTTGATGCAGCAATACGGGCAGGCCAGCGGCAACTATTTGACGTGGTTTAATTTGGAACTCGCGGCGATGGAGGAGAGCGCGATGGAGGCGCAGTACGCGACGAGCGATGCTTTGAAAAAGTACAAGCCCTTCATCGATGAAGTTCGACGATCTGCGCCTTACAATTTGTCCAAGGATGTCGAGCGCGCGTTGACGCTGCGCTCGCAGTTTTCGGGCAAGGGCAAGGTTGTGGAGTTCTACGGCAACGAATTGTCTCGATTGCGATTCGATTTGGACGGCAAACAAGTCAACTTGGAAGTGCTCTTGGCGGAGATGACGAGCAGCAAGGACACCGAGGTGCGCAAGAAGTGCATGAAGACGCTCAACGACGGGTTGAAGGATTTCGAGCGCACGTGCTCCCTCTCCCTCAACATGGTCGCGGGCAGCTGGTACATCGAGAACAAGGAGCGCGGTTTCAAGACTCTTCGCTCGCAGCGTAACTTGTCCAACAACTTGCCGGACGACGTCGTCGATTCTCTCCTCGAAGCTGTGCGCACGACGGGCGTCGACTACTGCAAAAAGTACTACACCCTGAAGAAGCAAATCTTAAAGTCGACGCAAGGCGTAGAAACCTTCACGTGGGCCGATCGCAACGCCTCCATCGACATCGCCACGCGCGAAGACAAGTACTCGTGGGAAGAAGCCGTCGACCTCGTCGAAAAGGGTTATAACAAATTCAGTCCGACGATGGCCAAGCTCTTCATGGACATGGTGAACGAAAAGCGCATCGACGTGCCGGCGCAAGACGGCAAGCGCGGTGGTGCGTACTGCAGCAGCTCTTTCGGCTCTGGACCGTTCCAATTGCTCAACTTTACCGGTACCCAGCGCGACGTCGCGACGCTCGCGCACGAATCCGGCCACGGTGCGCACTTCATCTTGTGCTACGAGCAAGGCATTCTTCAGTTCCCCCCGCCGCTCACGCTCGCGGAGACCGCCTCCATCTTCGGCGAGATGATTGTCTTCCGCGACTTGCTCGAAAAAACGCCGAGCGACGCCGACCGATTGGCCATGATCATGTCCAAGGTTGACGACATCATCAACTCCGTCGTCCGTCAGTGCTCCTTCGACCGCTTTGAGGAGAAGGTTCACAGCGCTCGCGCCAACGGACAATTGACGCCGGAAGAGATGTCCACCATGTGGCTCGAGTGTACGAAGGAGTACTACGGCGAAGAAGGCGAAGTCTTCGACTCGTACGCCGACATCTCCGCCCTCTGGATGTACGTCAGTCACTTCCACAACGTTCCGTTTTACGTGTACGCGTACGCATTCGGCGATCTCCTCGTCGGATCTCTGTACGGTGCGTACATGAAGCAACCGGACGGTTTCGAGGAGAAGCTCCTCGACCTTCTTCGCGCCGGCGGCACGAAGGATTTCGTCGACGCCGTCTCGCCATTCGGCCTCGATCCGGCGTCCCCGTCCTTTTGGACGGATGCGCTTCACGCCCACCTCGGCGGTTTAATGGAAGAGGCTGAGGAATTGAGCAAAAAGCTCGGTTACTCTTCATGATTGTAATGTCATCATCACATCTTTATTGAAAAAATCAATGCATTGCTACAAGGAGAGGTTTTCGACACCCGCCTTGGCGAGGTACGCCTCGTGCGCCTTTTGTTGCTGCGCGCGCGCCTTGGCGAGCTTCTTCACCGCACTCTTCGCGAGCGGTTCGCCCGCGGCGTCGTGCGTGGGCACGCCCTCGTCATCGTACTTGGAATACAACCCCTCGTATTCACTGAACGTCTTGAACATGTCGCTCGGCGGCACCTTAGCCTTGGCTTCTTTTTCGGCGGCTTTGCGCGCGGCTTCCTCCTTGGCGAGTCTCTTGGCGCGTTCCTTTTCCTCTTTCGCCTCGCGTTCGCGCGCGATCTCCTTCTTCAACTCGTCCGCGTCGTACAATTTCCACAACGCGCCGCCGTCGCGATCGTCGAGTTTCACACCGAGTTCGGGCAAACCGACGTCTCGCACTGCGTCGCACGCGGCGAGCAGCTCCTTGGCGGAGGCGCCATTTTGCGCAAGGGTGCGAATTTCGTCTCTGAACGCCGTCATGAGATCGAGCAACGGCGAGAGAGTCTCTTCGCGCCCTTCGGAGGACCCTTCGCTGGATTCAGGGAACCCGATGGCGCCGGAATCCAGGCACACACCCAAGCAACTCAAAATCTTCGTCACGTACTTGCCCACGCGCTCGAGCAAGAGCGGACGCATGTCCTTGGTCTCGGCGAGATATTTGTTCGTCGCCTTGACGAGATCTTGCAACGCGAGGATGGTGTTCGGCGTGTTGATGTTATCCATCAACGCCTCGTGCACCGCCGCTTGGGCGACGTCGAGAGAATCGCTGAGCTCGCGTTCGGCGTCGTTCCACGTTTGATCCTTATCCACGGCGTAGCTTCCGGCGGTGCGAAACGCGCCCTTGATGGAGTGGAAAAACTCGACAAAGGTGCGCTCGATGCTCAACGCGAGCTCCATCTGTTTGAACCCAGCGACACCCGATCCGTCGGGAGCGGCGACGGGGCTCAGTTCCATCGGTTCACTCCACTGATTGAGCAGGAACAAAAAGCGAATCTGCCTCGCCGAGTACATTTGCAACGCCGCGCGAATGGTGATGAAGTTTTTCAAACTCTTGCTCATCTTCAATCCATCGATGTGCAGGTGACCGGTGTGAATGAAAAAGTTGACCCATTGTTCGGTGTCGTAGTGCGCCTCGGACTGCGCGAGCTGGTTTTCGTGGTGCGGAAAGTTCAAATCGATGCCGCCGCCGTTGATGTCCACCGACTGCCCGAGAATGTCCGAGCACATGGCGGAGCACTCAATGTGCCATCCCGGACGACCCATGCCCCAGGGTGAGCTCCAGGACGGTTCGCCGGCTTTGCTCGCCTTCCAGAGAACGAAATCGAATTCACTCTTCTTTTCGCTCGCCTCCGCGGCGAGCGCGCCCTCACCGTCCATCGCCTCCTCGACGTTGGCCATGGCGGTTTTATTGAGCTTGCCGTATTTGTGATTCTCAGCCGCCTCGAACGCCTTGACGTCAAAGTACACGCTTCCGTTGGACTCGTACGCGTACTTCTTGTTGATGATCATCTGAATATACAGGATAACCTTATCGACGTACTCGGACACGCGCGTCAACACGTCCGGCCGAGCCACGCCGAGCAATCGCATATCCTCCATAAACTCCTCCTCGAATTGATGCGCGAGCGTCAAATATCCCTCTTGAATCGACCAATCTCGCGCGCAGCAGTGATCGCTCGGCATTGTATCTCCCAAACTCGTCTTGACCACCCTCGCGAGCGCCTCCGTCGCCGTCGCCAACGCCCCGAGCGGTTTCCCGCCCTCGGCTAAAATCGTCTCCACCGCCGCCGCCTCCGCCGACGACGCCGTTCCCGAAGACGCCTTCGCGCTCGCCAACACCGCCTCCGCCCGTCGCGTGTGCGCACGCATGATAATCTTATCATCGATATCCGTCACATTCATCACGAATCGCACGTCGTACCCGAAATACTCGGACATGACTCTTCGCAAGACGTCAAAGTTGACGTAGTTTCTCGCGTGTCCCACGTGCGCGCTGTCGTACACCGTCGGTCCACAGATGTACCATCCCACCGAGTTCCCGCTCAGGGGCACGAACGGCACTTTGGTCTTCGTGAACGTGTTCAGGAGCTTGGGTCCGCGTCGCTTGGGGGCGTCGTCCTCGGCGAGACGCGCGCCCTCGGGTCGCCACCAGGATGTGGGCGGCGCGCAATCGCACGCGCGCCCGAAGAAGAAGCCCTCGCGGAAGGTGAGTTCGGCCATCGCGCGCGACGGATGAACCGGTCCGCGGGCGTTCGTGCGCGAGACGACGCGCGAGGCGAGGCGCGCGAGGCGACGTGTGCGGGGAGATGGATTACGATTGATGGGTCAGCAGAACCCTTCTCTTCTCTTCGGGTCGGGAGCCCCGAGCCGACGAAGAAGAAGAAGGAGAAGGACGCGGGAGATTTCGTGCGAGATGGGTGAATGATGAAATTAAATTACATCGACGAACGCTAGGGCCGAGGGACGCGCGTCATGAAGCCTCGCGACGCACCTCTCTGCAGAAATTCGCGACGTCGGCGGCGAATTCGGCGGGTTCCTCGACGTACAACCAGTGGTCGCAATTCTCGTAAAACTTGACTCGAGCGTTTTTCATGAGCTCGCCGACGCGCGCGACGCCCTCCCACGGGAAGATTTTACTCTTGCGTCCGCCGAGGACGAGCGCGGGGACGGCGGTGTTCGCGCACGCGCTTCGCCAGTCTTGATGCGTGTGGTCGTACATGAGTTCGCACAACGCCTCGGGATCGCACTTGAGCGTCTCGCTCTTCAACGCGTGCAACACCCCGGGTTCTCTCTTTTCGGTCTCTTCCATCGACACTAAGCACGCTTCCGCGTTCCCGTCGGCGAAGGCGTCCATGTCGGCGCGCACCGCCTCGGCTAACTTGGCGTAGGACGCCGCGTCGAAACATCCCTTCGATCCCAGGTTCCAATCCGGTCGTCGATTCTGTAACGGCGCTTGATCCACGAGCACCACCCCTCGCAATCGTTCCTCATCGCCGAACAATTGTAAATAACTCCAAATTACCGCGCATCCCATCGACGTCCCGACGAAGACGACGCCTTCGGGGCACGCGTCCGCGAAGTGGTCCACCACCTCGCGAAGATCCATCGCCAATCGCGCCACCGTGTGGCCGCGCGCCGGTTTATCGCTCTCACCGTGTCCACGAAGATCGTACGCGACGGACGTCGACGGGAACGTCGTCGGATCAGCGCGCGCGAGCGCTACATCGAAGTACCTACCGCTCCCACTCCAGCCGTGAATGAAAATGGGAACGGGACCGCAGGGCGTCTTGTCGAGGCCTCGCGCGCGCGCGCGAAGTCGCGTGCCGTCGGAGACGACGATGTCGACGTGCGTGGCGGTCGACATGGTCGCACGCGCGAAAGAATGCGGGTGCCTCGTGGGCGTTACAAATTAATGATGGTCTCGAGCTCGGGTTCACTTTTTCGAGCTCGACGCCTCTGGCTAGGTCCACTTTTTTAGCGTTTTCAGCGCTTTTCTCTTGTACGCGTCGAAATCATCGTCGAAGGAGACGGCGCCCGGCTCGCCGTCGCCGGTGATCTCGAGGACGATGACGTCGCGGACGCTGGTGACAAAATATTCATCGTGGGAGACGAAGACGATACCGCCGGGAAACGCATTCACGGCGTCGACGAGGGCGTCGACGGATTCGTAATCCAAGTGGTTGGTCGGTTCGTCGAGGAGGAGGAGATGAGGATGGTCCCACGTGGCGACCGTCCACGCGACTCTCGAGCGTTGACCGCCGGATAATAAGCCGATGGTTTGCGTTTGCAGCGAGCCGCTGATGCCGAACCGACCGAGTCGACGACGAGCGTCCTGCTCGTGTTCGGGCGACATGGAGGACGAACGCTCGACGCCGGAGACGTGGAGGACGTATTCCAGAGGCGTCATCGCGAGGTCGAGTTGGTCGACGTGGTGCTGGGTGACGTAGGCGACGCGGAGCTTGGCGCTGCGAAACACGTTGCCCGCGGTCGGTTCCAAACCGCCGGCACCACCGACGACTAATTTCATGAGCGTTGATTTTCCCGCACCGTTTTTACCCACGAGCGCGAGTCTCGTGTTGCAATCGAAAGGGAACGAGAGCTTCTTGAAGAGCGTCATCGAATCTTCGGTGTCGTACTTGAAACACACGTCTCGGAATTGAATGCTCTCGTTTGCGCCGATGGGACCGGGATCGGGCCAACTGAATTTGAAACTCCCCGTTTCCGTCTCGGGAGCCGTGAGCTCCTTCTGCGCGCCGTCGTAGGACAGTTTCCACTTCTTACCGTCGTGACCCATGGCGCCCATGCGTTCCATTTTCTTCGCCATCTCTTTCGCCTTTTTCGCGTTTCCATCGTCAAACATGGACGACGAACCTTTGTGCAAGTGCTTGTCGATGAACTTTTCCATCTTCTTCTTCGACGCCTGCTGCTCGTCGTACATCTTCTGCTGCCTCGCGTGTTGCTCCTTCCTTACGGCTTCGAATGTGGCGTAGTCACCGGCGTACGCGGTGAGCTTCTTGTTTGAAATCGACAGAATGTCTGTGCACACGGCGTTCAAAAAGGAGCGATCATGCGAGACGACGACGAGCGTTCGGCCTTCGAACGCGTCGCACACGTACTGTTCGAGCCAAAGACACGCCTCCAGGTCCAAGTGATTCGTCGGCTCGTCGAGGAGTAAACAGTCTGGATTCACGTACAGCGCCCGCGCGAGCGACACGCGAACGCGCCAACCGCCGCTCAACGTGGAGACTGGACGCTCCATTTGTTTGGGACTAAACTGTAGTCCTCTGAGCACTTTCCTGGCACGTTCGTGCGCGTCCGATGCGCCGATGGCTTTGAGTTCATCGTGAATCTCGCGAACGCGCCTCTCGATGTCGAGATCCACGGCGGCGTCCTCGTGCTCTTGCAACTCGGCGAGTTGTTTCGACAAGAGCTCGCGACGGGTGTCCGACTTGACCAACACGTCGATCGGGTTCAGTTTGCAGGACACGAAATCTTCGCTCGAATCTTGCGCCACGTACATGATTCGCAAATCCGCGGGTACGCCCGGGACGCGCTTCTGCGAGATCAAACGCAAAAGCGTGCTCTTTCCCGATCCGTTGCGTCCCGTTAAGCCGTATCGTCGACCGTGCACCAGACTCAACGCTGTGCCCTCGAGCAGATCGTTACCACCGCGAGGATGCGGCATGCTAAACTCCGACACGCTTATGTCGCGAGACCCGATTCTACTCGATGCGCCTTTCGAATACGCGGCGCTGATGGCTAATTGCTCCATGTTCCTAATCTCTTCCTCTACTTGTCTCTCGCGTTCCTTGGCGCGCGCCAAATTTCGCTTTTCTTCGCGCTTCCTCCGCTTCTCCTCCACCGCCTCCGCGTTCGCGCGAGCGAGCGTCATCATGCGTTCTTCCTCGTCGAGCTGTTTTTTCCGTTGCTCTTGCTCCCAAAACCCGCTCCCACCCACGAGACCTGCGGCGGCGTCCACGCTGTCCCGCCGGCCGCCTCGTCCTCGCCGCTCATCAGCGTCGCCCATCTTGACGACGTTCGCCAGTCTCCGCACGCCCGGCGTCGGCACATCGGCGTCGTTCTTCGTCTTATTCACCTCCACCGACGACTCGGCGTCCAGCGCCTCGCGCAATCGTTGACACAGACCCTCGACGTCGACGTCGAATCCGTACGCCTCGCACACCGCGCCTAAAAATTCCTCAAATGAACCCTCCTCTTCCTCCACGTCCGCGGCGACGAGACCCGTGACGTACTCGAGAGCGTCTTCGTCGTCACACGTGCCGTCGAACGTGGCGTTCACGCACGCTCGAACGACGATCTCGTCCCTCGGCCGTCGTCGCGTCGTCTTCGTCTTCGTCGACTCGTCGAATTCCCGGCGCATCGCCGCCGAAACATTCACCGACCAATTCGCCACCGTTTCCCCTTCTCTCGCCCTCGCGCGCGGTGCGTCGACGATTGAAACGCGTGCACGATCATCCGTCCCGTCTCCCGTCGTCGGCGTCACCGTCTCGCGTCGCGTCTCCCGTCTCGTCGCGTCGTACGCCGCCTCGCACGCCTCGCGCGCTCTTCCCTCCTCCCAGCCCTCCCCCAACGCGCTCGCGAGAAACGGTCCGACGGCGTCGGCGCACGCCGCGCACGCCTCCTCCCGCGTCCTCGCGCCGCCGTCGCCGTCGGGATCGAGCTCGGCGTCGACGACGTCGCGCACAAAGTCCAGCGTGCACTCGTCGAAACTCGCCTCCAAGCGCGCGCGCGTCGTCCCGCGCGCGCCCTCGATCGCGTCGCACGCGTCGACGAGGGCGTCCATCGTCGCGCGCGCCGGTCGCGCGCGTCGCGCGCGCGTCCGTCGTCGCGCGACGACGTCTCCCGTCGCACGTCTCGTGTCGCGCCACAAATCGCCTCGCGATCATGCCGCCGCGTCGACCTCGCGGAGCGGCCTTCGCGAGCGGAAGCGATGAACGATCGTCCGTGGGCACGCGGAGCACGCGTCGCGCCGAGGACGTGAGCGACATCCTCGCGTACGACGCCAAGTCGACGGTGAATGCGTCGCGTTCAATTATTCCTGAATTGGATGAATCCGGCGCGCGGTCGACGCGACGCGCGCCGACGAGCGGACGCGAGCGGTATCGCGTGTTGGATAACGACGTGTACGAACCGCTGACGCCGTCGAGACGGGTGAACGCGGGGAAAGAGGACGGAAAGGGCGCGGATGGGAAATTCGACGCGACGTCGCTGTTGAAGCTCTTGGGCGAGTCGTACAATTTGAAAGAGTCGAGCGGAGGCGCGGAGAGATTGGAGACGAAGGGCGACGGGAATGAGACGAGGAAGACGACCGTGGACGATCGCCGGCGAGCGGTGACGACGACGCCGACGGGAGTGGAACCGACGAGTCCGCCGATCGGGGGACGAAGGACGCCGTACGAATTCGTCATGCTCAAGGATGAAAACGTAAAGCAGAGGACGGCGATGAGGGAGACGGTGACGACGAAGCGAGAGCAGAATTATAACAAGTCTGTGACGTTCAACGCGAACGAGGCGTCGATGGTCGGAGATAGTGATTCTCCGGCGCTGGCGAAACCGCAGACGGGCAAGGCGACGCCTTGGAGCACGGCGGTGTCGGAACGCGAGACGACCTTCTCTCGAGGAACGTCGGGGCAGGTGGCGCGAACGATCGCGGCGTATCGAGACATGAGCCGAAGAGTTGGAGACGATTCTGCGGTGAGAGACTCGAGTCAGGAGGGTTCTCCGCCCAAGGCGAGCGCGGCGGCGAAACCGCCAACGGCGAAGATCTTCACCTCTGATCCGGAGAGCGAAGAAGAACCCGTGCGCTCGGCGGCGACGAGACGATTTCTCGGAGCCGGTAACGCGGCGTACGCCGCGACGACGCTTCCCACGATGCGCGACGAACGTCGCGCGCAGAGCAAGCAAGCAAGGCCCACTCGATCCACCGCGTCGAGGCAAACGCAACGCTCCACGGGATCGCAACACAGCGATTCGCTGTTGGTGCAATACCAGCAGGGTGATCACGATGACGTTGTCGAACTCTTGGAACATCGAAGAGGACACTTGCTCGCGCGTCTTCTGTCGTGGCTCAACACGCGCTTGAGCTCGGCCACGGGCTTCAAAGTTGCCCCAACTTTCCCTCTCGAGAAACGAATCGAGCGATTCGTCGTGGGTGAAGGCATGCAAGTATAAATGGTGGTGATTTTTTCGCGCTACTTGTATGCGTAAACGCGGCGCTTTGTGAACTGTTTTCATAAGTCAATTTCATATTTCAATCGTTTCGCGCGAACCATTGCGAAGATGACAGCGAACTAAAAGCTACCGAAATTCTTATGCGCCGCGTCTTGATCGCTCCACAGCGGCACGCGCGCGACGTTCAACGCTTGGATCACGCGCGACTCGAGCGCCCGCGCCGCGCTTTTCCCACCAGCCTCTTTCGGCACCGCGACGTAAACAAGCTCGATGGGTTTCGACGATTTTTGCCTGTGCGTGGCGATTCGCGTGGGCAAGTGGTCGCTCTCTCCGCAATAGCACCATCCATCACCTCTGCGCAGAATGTACACGCACGTTTGCCCGGCGGAACCGATGGGCGGTGTTTCGTTCCAGTCGACGTAAACCGCGTTCACATTTTCCATCTGAAACGCTCGCGCGGCGGACTCTGAGAGCAAGGTTTGTAAAAACACTCCGTCGGCGTTTGTTCTGCTCTGCGCGTCGGCGTCTGATGAGATTTTCGCCGTGTCCACCTCGCTGAGTTTGACCAACGGAATGCTCGTCTGCTCCGCGAGGAGTTTATTCGCGCGCGCGACGATGGGGTGAGGAATTCCGCAGTCCAGCGCCGTTTGTAACGCTAAAGATTCACGACACTCGCCCGGAACCATTCGCCACGTCGGCCTCGTGGAACCATCCTCCGTCTGCGCCGTTTCCATGCGAGCTCTTCGCGTCCAAGGCGACACTTGGAGCGGAAGGTCGAGGATTCCGTGCAAGTGCGTCGCAAAAATACCGCGAGCGCCGCACTCATCGAGAGCTTCGACGACGGCGCCTCCGATGGCTGTGCCGTGCGAGGCCTCGGTGCCTCGTCCGAGCTCGTCCACCATGATCAAGCTTCCGGCTGTGCACGAACTCAGCATGGACTTGATCTCGAGCATCTCCACCGCGAAAGAACTCAGGCCCTCGACAGGAGAGTCTGTGCTCGCCATGCGAACGATCAGCGAGTCTAAACGCGGTACCTGCGCAGAGACCACCGGAGCGTGCAAACCGCACTGCGCCAGCAATGCCAAGGCAGCCACCGAGCGAAGCACCGTGCTCTTTCCCGCCATGTTCGGCCCCGTCAGTAAGACGAGCCCATCGATGTCGAACGTGTTTTCTACCGTGTCGGCGCCGTCCATTCGCATCCAAAACGGCACCAAACCTCTCACGGCCAACGGGCTCGTCGTATCGCCTTCGGGAAGAAGCGTCGGAGGCGTCCAACGCTTGTTGATTGAATTACTCGCGTGGGCGAGGATGGCGGTCGTCACGGTCGACAACGTAGCCGCACCGACGAGCGAACCGATGAATCCTTGTAAATCCTCGGCGAGGTTCACGAGCGTATCTGAGACCGCCTTGGCTGCGATTTGCGTGGCAACTCTGTAATCGTCCAGCGCCTTGTCGACGCGTTCCGTCGTCCATCTATCGGCGATTTCTTTCCCGAAACGATCGCGCGGGTGAACGAGCGCAAGTTTCATGTCTTTCGGAATATTTCGCAGCCATAGCGCGCCGTTTCTCATGTCGTATTCGAGTTCACACTTCCTCGCTCGTCCCTTGCGTTCGGCTTCGGCCTGTTTCACTATTGGCATGAGATCGTCGTTGATTGCCGCTTCGAGCGCTCTCCCCGCGGTCTCGACGCCGTCCAGTGCGGCATGAATGTGTTCCGGGCGCACTCGACCGCGCCAGCGCTCGTTATCAAAGGTGAATCGATTCGGTACGTTGGATAATTTGAGCGGTTGATCGGTGCCTTCCATTACGAAGGCGGAATCGTCGACATCCTCGTCCGTATCATCGTCGCCGTTTTCATCCTTCTGACGAATGACGCTCAACCCATTCAGAACGTCATCCGACACGACAGACTCGATCAATACGCACGCCTCTGTGCACGCCTTGGCGAGGTCGTCGCCGCTGAGCGTCGAGCCGAGCTTCAAAGACGTCGGTTTCATCAACAAATGGCCCGCTTTACGAATATCTTCGCTTTTATGCGTGAGCATCGCTTCCACGCCTCTCGCCATGGACGCGAGATCGGCGAAGAATACGTGACTCGCCTCGCGCTGCGTCAAGAGTTTGGCCACTTTGCTCGGCGGTAACACCTCGAGTTGCGGCATCGCCGAAGTCGTCTTCGTGAATAGCACGGATGCCTCTTGAATGGCGAGTGCCGTCTCCGGTGGAGGCGGATGAAGCAACAGTTCTTGTAGGTACGAACGACAAGCTGCCGGAGCGGAGCGTTCGGGAAGAAGATGCGTTAGCAATGGCGGAACAGAACGTGTTGGTAACACGCCAAGTTGTTGCGCGGTGGCGAGCGAAAGTGGCGCTGGGCGACCTTCATTCGTCACGCTGACGCGATCGAACACCTCGTCCGGTCCTAAACCGTGATCGAGTCTGACCAAGTCGAGCAACTTTTCCACCACGTCTCCCGAATATTTGACCGCGTCGACGCCCTCGGCGGCGGACAGGATGGACTGCACCTCCCATCGCAAACGCCGACTGGGCGCGCTCGTGCCCGCCGAGTGGCGCCCGCCCTGCGCGTGACCGCTGCCTAAACTTTCGTGGCGGTACAGCGGCGGCGCTATGCCTCCCGCAGAAAGCTTCGCCGCAGCCGCTTCCGCCGTCAAGCCCTCGAGCACGCTCACTCGTCGCAAATCCGGTTCACACGTCACCACTGTGTATCCCAGAGCGCCGCTCGCCAAACCGACCACCGGCGGTGCGCATCCGTCGCCAAAGTCCACGTCTTCTCCCATCGACGCCGCGCCCTTCACGTAATTCGGACTCGCGGGCGTCACGATGGCGGCGATGTATCGATCCTTCGGTGGCGTCGGTTGGCCGTACTTTGTCATCGCGGGAACCTCTTCGCACACCACGCACGAGTAGCCCCTCGACGTCAAACGATCGAGCGTCTCCTGTATTTTCACCACCGGACACCCCGCCCTGGGCACGCCCGAGATTCCCATCGGATTCAGTCCCGCGAAGAGCACCAGCATCACCGCGTCGTACCCCAGACACTCGTAAAAATCCCCGACTCGAATCAATGAAATTTTCCTCGGGTGTCGCGCCTTCACGGTCACCGCGTAGTCGTACAGCGTCATCCGTCTCGCCGTGCTCTTCCCGCGCGACGACGCCCCGCGTAACGTCAAATCCACGCCCAGAGGATCGCTCTCGTCCAGTCTCGCGATCATGTTTCGCGTCGAAGGTTTCGACGCCGCGTTGAAGGTTTGAATCTGTTCTCTCCAAAACTCGGCTTCAAATCCCGCGCCCGTCTCCTCCTCGAGCGTCGACGACGACATCTCGTGCACCGCGGCGACGCCGAACGTTCGCGTCGACGCACCGGGCGCGCGCGCGCGCGCATCTTCCGTCGCGCGCGCCGTCGACGTCGCCGATCGTCCTCGCGCACGCAGCTGTCTCGAAATCACATCCGTCGCGCGCGTCGACGCCGACGCCGACGCGCTCGAACGCGACGCCGCGAACCCGCGCCGCGAACACGACGCCGCGAATCCGCTCCGCGCGCGCGAGGCGAATCGAGCGAACGCGTGCATCTCTAGGGAGGGCGCGCTCATAACTAACGTCCCCGCGCGCGGGGCACGCCGCATTCCACCGCGCGCGGAGACGCCATGGTGGCTCCGCCGACGATCGATGTGACCAAGACGGTGTGGGGGATGGAATTTTCGGCGCACGGTGCGCGGGCGACGCGAGGACGAGCGCGAACGAGCGGGAATTCTGTCGAAGCGCTCGAGCCCTCGATGATGACGCGGCGCGATGGAAACGACGACGAAGACTGACCGAACGCGCTCGAATCGACGCGACGACGACCAGAGTGCCCGAAAAGACACAAGATGGAAGCCGAGGCGATGTTTCCGGGCGTGGACGTGAGCGATCTGTTGGTCGTTCCCACGTGTCAGGTGCGCGCGACGACGACGAAGACGCGCCAGAGCGACCGCGGCGAAGCCGCCGGCGACGCGCGAGACCGCGATGACGACGAAAACGGCGCGTAAGACTGACGATACACGTACATCACAGCGAACGAAAATGGATTTGGTGCAGACTGGGGAAAACGTGGACGTGGAGAAGGATTTTTGTCTCGAACGGTTCATCGATTTCGCGAAACGCGTCACCGACGAGTTGCGAGCCAAGGGTTACTGGTGCGATTACATCGATCCTTGCAGCGGTTTGTCGATGATCAATCGCGATTCTCAACACATATACGGCGAGGTGGACGCGTTGGTGACGCTTTTAAATTATCAGACGACGAACAGCGGGTGCTGCAAGGTGATTTTACACCCGCAGTGGGGGAGCGCCGTGTACCCGGCGAGTCTGTTCACCAAGGCACCGGTGAGCGCTTTACGAGACGCCATCGCCGTCGCCGAGCGAGACATTCGCGCGAAAGACCCGACCGCGTGATCCCTGTATAGTTTCATAGTTTTGTCGTTAATGTTCCTCTTCGTCGCTTTGTCTCGTCGTCGACTCGCGCTCGGAGCCTCACACCGCGACTCGAGCATGCGCGCCGCGACGAGCACGCGATCGGCGCACGCGCGCGCGACGCGCGTCGCGGACGTACGCGCGCGTCGGTCGTGGACGCGTCGCACCGCGCGCGTCCGCGCGTCGTCGTCGTCGTCGTCGAAATCCAAGTCGAACGACCCCAAACATCTGTATAATCTCTTGGGCGTGTCTTCGACGGCGACGGCGAAAGAGATCAAATCCGCGTACCGCAAGCGCGCGTTGGAGCTTCACCCGGATGTGAACAAATCGGCGGACGCGTCGACGCGGTTCAACGAAGTGAAGGAGGCGTACAACGTGCTCATAGACCCAAAGCTCAGAGCGGCGTACGACGACGCGGCGTCCGGGACGAGCCGAGGACCGTCGGCGAGCGATTGGACCGACGCGTGGTCACGCGCGACGAGTGGTTCTCGCGCATCCAGCGCATCGACCGGCGCGCGTCGGTCTCAACAACCACAACCAGAGGAGGAATTTTATGGATTTAAAGACTTTTTCGCGGATTTAGAAAAAGAACTCGCCGCGCGCGAGGCCAAACGGCCCGCCGGCGCCGCCCCCAAATCCCTCTGGGAAGAGCTGTACGACATAGGCGAAGAATTCGTGGACTTTCTCGAGACTTCCGCGCCGGCACCGTCCAAGAAACCACCGGAGGACGAGTTTAGGTACGATCGATCCCCGCGCGCGCCGCCGAAATCCGCGCGCCGCGCCTCCCCCCGCTCCGCCAAAGACACCACCGTCGACGACATGCTCGCCGATCTCAAGCGAGACATGGGTTTATAATGTCATACATAGTTCTAGTCGCGCGCAGTTCTTTCGTCCCGCGCCTCCGATGGTCGAATTCGCGCGTTCCGCGTCTCCCCGTCTCGCAGTCGCGATTTCAGTCACGTCTCGCCAGCGCCATGAATTTGCTCATTTCGCATTCGCTTCAGATTACCGCGCCGCGCACTCGTCTCGCGCCGCGCGCGCGCCTCGCGCGCGAAACGCACGGGAGGTCGGCGATACCTCGACCCATTCGACGGGCGCGCGCGCGAAGTGGATTCGCCGATCGGTCGATACGACGGCGCGTCGAACGCGCGTAACGAATCGACACGTTTGGCGCATTCGACGGTGTCGCGTCGCGTCGCGTCGCTAAAGGTTGCGCGACGCCGCGCTCGCGCCGGAAAGGGACGAGATGTTTGAGGGGTTTCTCGCGGATGCCCTCAACAGGGCGCTCGGGGAGTACTGCGTCGGCATCGACAGCGAAAAGATCAGAGTCAGCGCGTGGCAAGGAGACGTCGAACTCAGAAATGTTCAATTGAAGAAGACGGCGCTCGATGCGCTTCGCGCGCCGATCGCGCTCGACGCCGGGTACATCGGGTCGCTTCGATTGAAGGTGCCGTGGACGAATCTGGGCGAGGAGGCGGTGGTGGTGGAGATTGATCGAGTGTTTCTGTTGGCGTCTCGAGTGACGCTGGCCGAGGCGGAGCGAAACGCCGCCGACGCGGGACTGTCGACTTTAGAGCGCACGCGCCGAGAGGTGGACGAGAGAACGAAAAAGCTCGAGGAGGCAGAGTTGGATTGGTTGCGGACGTCCATGGGGAAGATGACGAAGCAGATGCAAGAGGAGGCGGAGAGGAAGGATTCGTGGATGTGGAAGACGTTTCACACGGTGCTCGGGAATTTGCAAGTCAAGGTGACCAACGTGCACTTTAGGTACGAAGACACGCTCACGACGCCGAATAATCCATTCGCATGCGGGCTGACGATCGAGAAGATGAGCGCCGTCACGGTCGATGATTCTGGGCAGCCGACGTTTACGACGGGAGGGGCGTTGGAAGGAATTCACAAACACATGGCGTTGGAGAATTTCTCGTGGTATCTGGATTCGAGCGAGCGATTTAGCGCGTGGAAGACGCATGCGGACTGGGAACCTCCGAGCGTTGACGATGAGCCCCAGTGGTGGTCGCTCTTCGGTGATGGACTTTCCACTGAGATGTCGGCGAAGACTCGGCAGTACATGTGTCACCCGGTCACTGTGGAACTATTGTACCACCGAAAGGGGAGGAAGGAAGAGACCGAGGCGGGCGAGCCGCGGCAATTTTGTGATTTACGCTTCGAGAATACGCGGATGACGATGACTCGGAGACAGTATCACAACGTCATGCGATTACTGGAGGTTTTCAACCAGTATCGGTTGCGTTTGCCGCACGCGAACTTTCGGCCGATTTGTGACATTAGAACCTCGCCGGCTATGTGGTGGACGTATGCAAAACTCGCGATTTGTTCGAGAAAGAAGAATGTGACTGGAAGGTTCGAGTGGAGCGATATTCAGAATGCGGGCAGTAAAAGGCGTCGCTATCTCGCCATGTATATGACGGATGGTGGCACCTCGAATGAAGAATTTTTAGAAGAAATGGAAATGATAGAGGGCGAATTTGAATTTCAAGTCATTCTCGCGTGGCGGTGCATCGCACATAGCAAAACAAAAAGTGTTGGGGAGCAAAGCAGCGTCGGGAGCTTCACTTCCCACGCCAAGCGAGCCCGACGAAAGTTGATCAAATCTCTCGCTGAAGAAGAACAGGCAAAAGGAGGATACTTTTCATGGATGTGGACTTCGTCAAGTACGAAAGAGGACGAATCGGCGGCGAATTTAGCGCTGTCTGATGATGATTGGAGCAAACTAGAAGAGTTGATCCGTGGGGATAGTTCTGATGTCGACTTCGATCCGAAAGAACTCGGACTTGAATTCAGCGGTGTGATGAAAAATCTCACTCTCGAGCTCAAAGATCACGACAATGCGGGTGATGATAGACTCTTGGTCAATTCTGTCATGTGGGGCGTTCAAGTGACGACGAAAACGTACTTGGACCAATCGAATACGAGTTTTTTCATAGACGGATGGTCGTGCAACACAGAAAGCGAAACAATTTTATCTACTGGCATGGGTGCGTCATTACACAAGCACGCGCTCAAAGTCAAACACAATTCGTTTCCACTAGAGCATGAATTAGATGCAGGTGTTGATGTGCAGATGGCACCAGTGTACGTCATGTACGACAGTAGAGTGATCAAGAATTTGCGCGCGTTCTATGATTCCATAGACGTGAGCGAAACAGATTTGACGACGCTAGAGGACGAGGCATTGGTGAAACTTGAAGAAGCGAAGGATTCGACAACGGCAGCACTGAGCAAAATCAAAATGACATTCGACATCTACGCGCCGAAGGTGACTATCCCGGTCGCGCGCGACGGTAAAATCCTGTTTCAGACGCTGGTGGACTTTGGTCATTTCAAAATGCAAGCTGATCCACTCGATCCCGCGGTTACATTTGATCGAAAAACAGGGGCGCCGGAGTATACGATTCTTTTGCTTGAAAGTAAAGATACGGGTGTGTACATAGCCGAATCAACTTTCGATTGGAAGCGAGTCGTCTCTGGGGATTTGAGTGATTTTTGTGAAAGTTTGATTGCACCGTGCGACGCTAAAATGCATTTTGCTAGCGCCTCTGCCGGTTGGACGCCACAAACTGGTCCACGTTCAAAGATTGAGATGTCCACCAACTCGTTTCAGTTGTTTGTATCTCCGTCGAAATTAGCCAGACTGTACGCAACTCTCGCCACGATGCAAGAGAAACAAATTTCAACTACGAACTCGACTGAAATTGAAGACGTCAAACCGTGGCACGGAGCGCTCATCTCTGGCGCTGCTTCAGCGATGAAAGTTGGTCTTGTCGGCACCGCTGGCGGCTATCACACTCGATGGTTGTGTTGTCAAGGTCCATATCTGTACATTTTGGAAGCTGAGGATGCTGACACGTACGTAGACTACGTGCGGGTTGGATACAACGTACGAGTGAGCACGCTGGACGCGGCGGACGATACTATTCAAGGTCCGTTACTCGTGATCCACGACGCAAAGGTACCGAAGTCGCGCGCGATCGAACTGAACAACACTTGGGTATTCCGATTCAAGGAAGAAAAGGATCTTGACAAGTGGACGCGCTGGCTCCAAGACGTGAACGAGGTTGCCGTGGCGACCAGAACCGTGCAAGCTTCCACGGGTGATCAGGAGATCGAGGACGGAGGAAATAAGAATGAACAAAACTTCAGCGAGTCCGATGGGGTCATCATCGAATCGTCCTTCATCATGAAAATCGACAGAGTGTGCGTGCACTTGGCTGGACAGGCTATGGGTATAGCAGGAGCTCGTCGCGATGGTTTGGAGAATGGCGGGGTCGAGCGCGCGTTGCACCAAAAGTTTGAAGACATGACAGAAGTTCCGCTCGCGATGCTTAGTTGCACGTCGGCGAGAATGAGTATTCAAGAGAATGAGCACGGTAAAGAGTTTGAAATGGTGGCGGCAACGATGGATATCGTAGATCAGCTCTGCGGCACGGCATCTGCAAAAAATCTCATGAGCGCGCAGTCCAGCGAGGATGTGAACGTTAGATTCAACTACAAGGACATCAGTCCAACGTCACCAGAATACAAGGGTATCGACACGACTATGAGACTAGACACCGATGAAGTCGTATTCTTTCTTCACAGACCAACCATTGGAAGTCTTTGGCGTATGCAAGAGGAGTTCAAAGTGATATTGGCGGCGTTTTCAGTTCCGGACAACGAAGCGAAAAAGTCAAACGGTTTCGATGAAGATCAGACCGATCGTATCAGTTCGCAACTGTTGCTTCACTTCAAGTCAACCGTCGTCACGGCTTTGTGTGAAAGGGAAAACAAGCACACTGAGCCCGTACCTTTGTTCGACTGTAACATGACAGATCTACAAATGGAGATGTGTTCAAAGCAGACCGTCACCGAAATGAACATGTCCCTCGGAAACCTTTGCATCGGAGACAGAGGTGCGTCCGATGATAACATGTATCGACGATTGATTGATATCAATTCTGACGCCGCATCCACCGGCAGTCGAACGAATGTCCAAGTTTTCATGCACAACCACCTCGCGCCGTCATTCCCCGGCTACGAGTACGACGTGCGCGTCAAATTTCATGATGTCAAAGTCATCATCGTGTATTCCTTCATCCAGAAGCTCTTGGGTTATACCTCGGCATTCTTGCCTCCATCTCTTCCGGTGAGCGCACTTCCCGAATCGGAAAGGAAAGCTGAGCTGTTGCGGCGAGGTGAACCGAGACCGTTTACAATGATGTACACCGTGGATATGAACGCACCTGAGCTCGTCTTCCCGAGAAGTAGTTCTTCTGATCAAGCGTTTGCATTGGATGCCAAGAGCGTCCACATCGACAATAAACTGGAATGGACGAACGGAAAGTCACATTTAGACGTCGGAGCCATTCTGCTCGACAGCACGACGGTATTGCTCAACGGCTGTTCCGCGTGCGTTTGGAAAGAATACAAACGGACGACGTCCATGATGCCGGAAGGACGGGATATGTCGCTATCTTGCACGTATCGTTCCCCAAAATGGGATCCAGGTCGACGCGCCCCAGCGTATGAGGTCTTTGTTGACTTTTTAGACCATGCAGAGGTTGAATTGTCGGATTTCGAATACCGTGTTCTCGTCGCGCTTTCATCGGAGAATTTCGCCGAAATCGTCGATGTTCCGCAACCTCTCTATGAAATTGAGGAGATTCGTTCCGCAGAATCGTCAACTCCGGTTAAATCTGCCGCTGAAGAAACGCTCGTGGTCCTGAACATCAATAAGATGCGCTTGGCAACGTTCGGGACCTCATTACCGACTCGAAGCAAGCCGCTCGCGTCATTCGAACTCGACGACATGCACGTCATGTACAGAAACAAAGACGGCAAGACGATACTCTCCGTCACGTGTCCATCTCTGGCGCTCTATGATTCAAGGGTGGGTGTTCCTGAGCAAGCTCGCCAGGCGTTTGGTCGTGCCCCAGGATCCAGAGCTTCTGAAACGTTGTTCTGCGTAGACGCCATCATGTCCGAAAGTCTGTACGACTGCAATTTTCTTTTACAATCGTGCCGAATGATGTACGATCCTGAATTCGGCTTGGCAATCTACAATTTTTTCGTGAGTCAATCCGAAGACGAATCGGAAGGAGGTCTGGTGGACGCGCGTCTGAGACAAGATTTGAACTTTGGAAGTAAAAAGACGATGGCGCTCGAAAACGACACCGAATTGAGCGTCTCGAGACGCATCTTGTGCAACTCTCCGATGGGCGAAGACGAGGTCGAACTTCACGGAAACGGACATGATCTTGTTTTCCAAGCGTCAACGCTGCCACTGGTTTACGTAGCGCCGGGACGAACTCTTCGATTCAAAGACGTTCGAATCGTCGTTCCCGTTGGAACTAGCGTGTGCGACTTCATACAATTAGACGCGGATGCGAAAATCATGACGGATGAAGTGGACGGCGTCGTCGTCGTGCAAGAAAATCGCGCGCAGAAGAGCGCAGAGTCTCTCATGACGCAAGTAGCGTCGTCGATCGACTATCGCATATGCGGCTCCATGCCGAGAACCGAGGTTGTCTTCGTGGACACCTCGCGAGGAATCGCCGAGTATGTGCTTCGAATGAAGACCGGCGCGGAGTTCAAGTACTCCACGGAGCAGACGGAGCAGGAAGCCTCGTTCACGTTCACTGAATTCCAAATCGCGATCGGTGAGTGGAGAGCGAAACCTCACTGGACCGTCGTGGACTCGAGCGTCGTTTTGAAGCCCATCGACATCGACGGGAGCATGCAAGCCACGAAGGACGACGTCGCCACGATGCTTCGAGCCACCGACGCCGATTTCGTTCTCGACGCGGCGTCCATCAAGGAGCTCGGTGCGCTGTCCGAGGGTTTCCTCGCCACGCTGCAATCGACCGGTCTGTACAAGCAAACGCAACAGTGTTCGACGTTTACCCACGTGACGGGCGACGGCCGAGGCGCACACTTTTGGCGTCCGGTGCCGCCGCCGGGATTTGCGTCTCTGGGCGATTGCGTCACGCTCACCGACACTCCGCCGTCGCAATCCGTGGCCGTGATAACGGACGCTGAGGGGCTCACGAAAGCACCGCTTCGATTTGAAAGAGTGTGCGCGCTCAAAGACGCGTCGAACACGACCGTTTGGCGCCCGATTCCTCCGAGCGGCTATTACGCTCTCGGTTGCGTCGTCGCGCGCGACGACGCGGAACCGTCACCAGAAATCATCCGATGCATGCGCGTGGACGTCCTCGAGGTGGCCAACTACGGTGCGTACATTGAGTCTGAAAACTGCGCCGCTTCGCTTCGCCAGGTGAACAACTGTTCGCGGACGTTTCAGGTGTTCGGCGACGGCTTCGAGAAGGTCGCTCCAGTCGATCTCAACTCGCCTCTCCTCCCGGAACCGTTTCCCGTCATCTCTGCCAGTCAATCTTTGAACGATGGGACGAACGAAATGACTTGTGAATCGAACAAACTGTCTACGATGACGACGTTCGATTGTAAGCGCATGTGGTTGAACCGAGACTCGAGATCGGGACGTAGCGCCTCCATTTGGCGTCCGCGTCCGCTGCAAGGATACGCATCTCTCGGCGACTGTCTCATCGTCGGTTCATCTCCGCCAGCCTCTGGCATTTTGGTTGTGGAGGCAAGTGATGACACGGTGGCTCCGCCGACGAGTTTCGCTCGCGCGGGCGCGATTCACGACGCACACGGGAATGTTCTGGGCGTGTGGAGTCCAGTGCCTCCGCACGGGTACGTCTCGTGTGGCGACGTCTTGACGAGAGACATCCTTCAAGCGCCCCCTCTGACGGCGTGCGTGTGCGTTCGCGAAGATTTAGCGTCAACGGTGTCGAGATCGGGCGCCTGCACCGATCCGACGCAGGTCACGTTCGACGGTATCTTCGTCGAAGACGCGCTCTGGGCCTCGAGAGAGGGTCACGAGAGCGCCGCGTTGTGGAGCTCGGATCCCGACGCGCCGCTCGAACATTTGCCACGGTGGGGGTTGTTCCAGTTTTCAAAATCTGACGCGAGAGCTCCTGGACAGCGTCGTCCTCGTCTGTCCGTTCTCGATTACGTCAAGTCGCGTCAAATTCGAGACAAGGCGGAGGAACTGAACATTTCACTCAACGTTTCCGTTCCGCGCGTGAGTCTCGTGCTGTTGGAAAGAGAGGCGTTTTCTCATCCACTCCTGTGCGCGAGTCTGACCGATACCTCGTTCGTCATGAACGGAACATCGGTACACATGGAAGGAAACACCATGATGACTCTGGTGGTGTCGTCTTATAACAGTCTCCGAAGCTGTTGGGAACCCATCGTCGACGCGACAAATTCATACTTGAAATTTACGTACAGCGCTACCGGAGATGAATCTGCTCCGGCGGGTACGTCGATGCTGATAAAAACGATCACTCCGTTCAACGTGACATTGTCGCAAACGTTCATCGCGGCCATGTTACGATGGATTGAATGGCAGGCTGTTTCTTCGACGGCGTCAGTCAATACGCTTCACGCGTCGAGCGAAGACGCGATTCGTTACGAAAATTGTCTCACGAATCAAGATGTTTATCTGAGGTACGGGATCGATTCCATGAGTACAATTTGCTTGAAACCGAGCGAATCTCGCGAAATTGTTTCTGGAAACCGATCATCCGCGTCGTACACCTTGCCGGTTACCGATACGACGCAGTTGTCGTCCTCCGCGCAAATGGAAAAGATTCCCGTGCGCGCCGCCTGGTTCATGTACCTGAAGGTCATCTCCGTGGACGTTCCCGACTTGAACGAGTTGTCGCAGATATCCGCGAGCGTGCAGATGGAGTTTCCGAACAGTCTCGGACAACAGTCGATGCGCACGCGATCCATCTCCGCGGCGAAGGCGCCGTTTGAGTGGAACGAAGGCTTTCGCATCGCCCCTCGAGTCGCGCACGGCGCGGCGACGATGTGGCGAGAGTACAGCGAAGATGTACTGATGAATGTCACGGTGAACGACCACACGAACTCGTCGAACAGAGCGATCGCGTCTCGTTCAATGTCTCTGAAGTCGTTGGTCGACTCTCTCGAGGTCGTGCGCGATAAAGATGACGCGAAAGCGGGCATCTTGCGAGTTCCGAGCGTCGAAGACGACGGAGACGCGCTTGAGTTGAAAATTCAGATTGAGTTCCACGAGATAGGGCACAGACGCCGACACGCTTTGGTGGACAGCGAGTTGAAAGACGACCAGGATTTCGAAGACGAAATGTTCGTCGCTTTCACATCTGAAGGACCTTGGAAATCGATCGATACGCACACACCGAACGCCGCGCAAATAATCATGAATGCGTCGGCGCGATGCATCGCCAGATTGTCCGGTCCCAGCGCGTGTCAGTTTTTGCCCGCTGCGACGTTCAAGAACGAGACGCCTCACGATTTGGAGGTGTGCGTCGTCCCGTGCGGCGTCCATCCGGACGATCCTCCCGAGAGTCGATCCTTGACGCCGAGACGCGCCAGGCACGCGTTCGAAGAGGTTTTCGAGAACCAACGCAGAATACCACTCGCGGGCTTTTCGTCAAAACACTTGCTTCCCACGGAACGAAGATGTTGGTCGAATCATCACGGCGGCGAGAGCACCGGCTCGATCGACGAGTACACGTCACGATTACTTCCAGCCGGTTTCGAGTGGGACGGGCAGTGGCACGTGCACAAGGGAGAAAACACGGACGACGAGGGCTGGGCGTACGCCATGAACCTGCCGGATCTGAAATATCCGTTTCCAAGGGGAAATCACCAGGGACCGCTGTCCATGGTTCGCATGCGTCGATGGATTCGTCGTCGCATCCCGAACGCGCAGGACGCGCCGGTGCAACTCATGCCGACGACCATCGCCTCGCTGTGCCAACGCGAAGTGGTGAAACCGGAACAGTCCGTCGGTTTGATACCGTCGATCATCGGACCAGAGGCGATGTCTGATCTTTTCGTCAGGAGCGTGTCGTCGAGTGAACCGAATGCGTGGGCGACTGAGGTGGAAGAACACGGCGCGACGTGGTCTTGCATGATCTCGCGCGCGATGGAAGGCTCGGAAATCGCGTGCGTCAAAGAGGACGACGGGGTGAAACGTTTCATCGCAATAGAAGTGTCAGCCGACGCCGTGACGGCCGATGCCAACGCGCGCGCGGACGAAACGGGTTTTGAAGATTGCGAACTATTAGAAGACGGTTATTACAATCTCAATCCGGAGGGCATGGAGTGGAGTTTGACCGCGGTTGCTCCGCACGTCGTCGAAAATCACACGCCGCGAGTGATGAAGGTGACGGTGTTTCAGGCGGATCCGAAGAGTCCGCTCAGCGTGCGCGCCGTGAGTGAGGCGACCATTAGTCCGCGAAAGAGCGTGCCGATTCACAGCGTGCACCCAATGACGCCGTATTATCTGCGAGTGGCGCTCGACGACGGTTTCAACGACATGGAACCGGCGCAGCGTTTATTACCCGTGTCTCCGATGGCGATAGACGCGCTCAAATCCGCCGGTACGTTGGACGCGTTCGAATTGTTCGACACGCCGTTCGCCGTCGCGGATCAATCCGATGACGCGAGCACGTCCATGGACGAAATAAAGTTGCGCAACAAAGACGGCAGGACGGCTGTGCTCGAGGCGCGCACCGATTTCGGTTTCGTTTCAAACGCGCCGCGAACGACGGTCATCTCCGCCAACGTCATCGTCGTGAATAAAACGAACGTCGACCTTGTCATGAGGACGTCGACGGCGCAGTTATCGACGAGCGACGACGGCGATTCGTCGATGTCCAAGGTCAAGTTTCTTGACACTCGCGCCACGCATTCCAATCGAGGCGTCGAGCTCTTGCGTAAATTCGTGTTGCGCAAAGCGCCAAAGGATGGCGAGGTGTTGTGTCTCGAAGTCGGCGTGGCGAATCCGAACGGCGCGTCCAAGCCGCATCTTTCGCCCGTCATTCCGATGTACGAGCGCGAACTTTTGAGCGGAGCCGTCGTCGTGCGCGCCGTCTGTCCCGACGGATCGTTGTATTCGGTCACCGTGCGAATGGAAACGGGAGGAGAGTACGCGAAATATGGTTCGCAAGTCGTGTACATCGAGCCGCGGTGCGTCGTGACGAATCAAACCGGCGTGGGCATCGTCATGGCGCAAACATCGCATGACCTCGTACAATCAGCTTTGGAGCTGAAAGCAACAGACATCGACGTTCCGCTTCGAATGCAAAGCGCAGACGACGACGGCGTCGTGTGTATAAAACTTCCACATGCGTTGTGGTCTGCGCCGATCAATTTGTACAGCGTTAACGCGATCAAGGATTCGATGAAGATCCCGCTGTACACGACGAATGATCCCGACGACTTTGAGCTCATGCAGTTGCACGTGGATACATCGACGTTGGGCGTTTCAAAAGTGAGTCTGAGCATCGAAAATCGTCACAAATCGAGCATTCTCTTCGAGAACACGAGCGATGTAGACTACGTCGCCTTCAGGCAAGTCGGCGCGACGGACGACAAAATGGAGCCTTGGAGAATCGCGCAACCGCAATCGGCGAAACCGTTCGGCTGGTCGCGCCCTCAGGATGCGAAGAAGCTCGCGGTGTGCGTGCTTCGCAAAGGATCGCTACAAGGAACGGTCCAACGCGTGTACGATTTTGAACACTTGGACCCCGCGATGGAGAACGAAACGTTACCGGGACTTCCGGTCGCCAAGATAGATCTCAAGGATGCGACCAATTTCGACGTCGACGGCGGCGACTCTGTGTACTTTAACTTTCTTCCAGTCACCAGAAGACTTCGAAGGGGCAGACACATTCTTCGCGTCAAGTCGTACGGATCTGAAACCATTTCCAAGCACATGCGTTTTGCGGCGCTGGCAAACGGCGGTTTGAGCGAATCGCGAATCGCGATGCTCATCACGGAGAGCAGTCTGTCCCTCGTCGACGGAGCGGTCAGCGAAATCATCAACTGCGCCGCCGAAAACGTCGGGTTCGAGTACATGACGGGCGCACACAACGGCATCGCGTCGATGAATCTTCGGATTGAATCCATGCAAGTCGACGACATGAACCCGAGTTCAAAGTACCCCGTCGTGGTCAGGTTGCTCGGTTCGCGGCAGACCGCGAAACGTTCTCTGCTGTCGGTGAAAATGGTCACCAAGAGTTCTGTTGGGCTCGGTGCTGTGTATCCGTACATTGACGTGAATTTCGCACCGCGAGATTTACAAATCGCTGTGCACGAGCCGCTCGTGTGGCGTCTCGTCAACTTTGCCAAGGTGTTTGAAACCGGGACGTCGTCGTGTGAAAGCGCGCAGAGTCTCCAAGTCGTGAACGCGCCGATCACCCTCGGAAGTTTTCACGTGAGTTCGATCAATCTCAGATTACGATTCCGTTCGGCGCTGTACTCTCGCCCGAGACACGCGATGCCCACGTTTTTGACGGGCGTCGCCTTTGTCAACATTGACGACGGACAGTTGCACCTGAGAGCGATTCGCGTCGAGAGAACGCGAATGCTCGAGCGCGCATTTTGGTCGATGATCGTCGATTCGTACACGCGTCAGGTGGCTAGACAGGCGCTATTGCTCCTGGTCGGCGTGGACGTGTTGGATTCCTTCTCGCAGGCGCTCGGACAAGCCTCGGCGGGTGTCGCGGCGTTGAGTCTGGATAAAAAGTTTTCAAATTCCATGAACTCGACGCTCGGACCGGATGCGCGAAAAGCTGAGTCCATTCAGGCTGGACTCGCCACGGGCGGGGAGATGCTCGCCAAGGGCGTGTTCAGAGGCATCACCGGCGTCTTTCGAAAACCCGTCGAGGGTGCTATCAAGGGCGGCGCCGTCGGTTTCGCGAAGGGCGTCGGGAAAGGTTTAATCGGCGCGGTGACGCAACCGCTCGCGGGAGGTTTAGCCGCCGTCGGTCGAACCGCCGAGGGCATAGCCGTCGGCGTCGACGGCGTGAAGAGCGCGCTCGGCGTGAACGCATCGTCGGCGCAAGTTCGCATTCGAGAGCCGCGGGCGCAGCACGCCGACGGCGTCTTGCGCTCGTTCGATCGTGATACATCCGCCGCGCAAACCGCGCTGCGCACCGCCACGAGAAAAAAGGCGAGTGTGCAAGTATCGCAAGGACTCTTGGCGATGTCTCCGTACGCTCGAGACAAGTACCTCGACAGCATCGAGGTGAATTCGAGGTCCACGCTCGTCGTGCTCACTGACCAACGCGTCGTGGCGTTGAGAGCGCCGCGCGAACGGAGCGGCGAATACGTCGCCCTCTGGCACGTATTGTGGACCGAACTCCTTCACACGGAGACGCAAGCGCCCGCCAACGTGGTGTTACACCTGAGAGAATACACGAGAAAGAAACGAATATTCGAAAAGACTAGAATCACGCGCGTCATCAAAACGACGCCCGGGACGAATCAGATGGAACGATTGATGGATATGATTCCGCGCGAGATGGCGCGTCGCACGCGAACCGCGGCGGAGGACGCCGACGCGCGCGACTCGGACGCGTCGCCTGTCTACGTGCCGTGCGCGGGTTGGCGCAAGGTGGTTCGTCTCGACGACAACGCGTGTGTGTGGGTGCCGACGCCGCCGAACGCGAGGTACGCGATCTTCGGACACGTTCTCGGCGGTTCGGAGGAACCGTCCGAACCCGTGAGCGTCGTCTTGAGAACGGGCGGCGACAGCGTGGTGCTGAGTCCGCCCGTGCGGTTCGAGCTCATCTATCGAGAGCGATCCGATTTCACGGTTTGGATGCCCGTGCCTCCAGCGCACTTTCGAGCCATCGGTGCGGTCGCCGTCGCCGGTGTCGAACAGCCGAAGAAGGAGGATGTCGTCTGCGTGCGCACCGACTTTTTAACGATGGCGTTGTCAAAGCTCGGATGGCTTCCGCAGGCTGGGAGGAACGACGCCATGCGCAGTCCCGACCGGAGACACTTCGCGAACGCGACCATGTGGGCGGTGGATAACCTGGGTCAGACGTTCATCGCGACTCGTTCGAGAGAACATCCGGCGGACGACGCCGCGTTGGACGTGCTCGACGCTCAAGGCGAAGACGACGACCGAACGATGCTCTCGTAACGCGGGACAGATACTGTACTTTAGCTCAACAAGCGATCGCCTAGGATAGATTAATTAATGTTTACTACGTCTACTGTACCACGAGTATGCCAACAGTCCCGCGCTCACGACGGAAACGACGACGAGCGCGCGCTCTGCTCGGAGCGACGACGACGTCGACGCCGCCGAACGCGCCTCTCGAACGGGCGTCGCAGTCTTAGCCGCCTTACCCGCCCGCTTCGCCGCACCGTTGGCCTGTAACTGCGACCGGCGCTCTTTTCGAGGCGCCATCATGTCCTCGATGTCCGGCTCGCCCGGCGTCTTGAGAGAGAGCATGCCGCACGCGCCGCTGATGTCCTGTCCCATCTCGTGCCTCACCGTCGTAAACAAGCCGAACCGTCGCGTCAAGATTTCCAACATCTTCTGCACCGCCTCTGGTTTCGGCGGCACGTGTCCCGCGGGCGTGTCCGTGGGATTGAGAGGAATCAAATTGACGATGACTTCTTTCCCGCGCAAGAGTTCGCCGAGCTGTTCGGCGCACGTCTCGTCGTCGTTGACGCCGCCGAGGACGCAATACTCGATCATCGTCTTCATCTTCGGTCCCGAGGCGAGGTACTCGTCCAGAACCACCATGAGATCGTCCAACTTGTACGCCTTGGCCGTGGGTACGATTTTTTGTCTCAACTCTTGCGTAGGCGCGTGTAAACTCAGCGCCAAACACGTCCCCGGCGCGTCTCGCGTGAGCGTTCGCATCCTGGGAATGACGCCCACCGTGCTCACCGTAATCTTACTCGCGCTCAATCCGAACCCCTTATCGTCTCGCATCACCTCGATCGCTTCCATCACGCTCGCGTAATTGTTTAACGGCTCTCCCATTCCCATGAAGACGACGTTTCGCACCGAATCATCGCGACTCGCGTGCGCCAATTGCTCCACGATTTCCCCCGCGCTCAAATTTCCGAGCTCCCCCAGCGTCCCCGTCGCGCAAAACGTGCACCCCATTTTACACCCCACCTGCGACGACACGCACAGCGTCGTCCGCCCCTTGGCGTGTCGCATCACACACGCCTCCACGCGATGCCCATCTCGCAATTCCACGATCATCTTCTTCGTCGAACCATCCGCCGACGTCTTCTCGTGCGCGACGCGCGTGACGAAGAGGGCGAACGCGCCGCCCTCCCCCCCTCCCTTCCCGACCAATCCATCCATCACCGCGCGCGGCAGACCCAACCCCGGTCGACGCTCGAGAACCTCCTCGAGCGTCATCGCCCCCTCTCGCGCGCACTCGACGCACGCCCGCGCCAGATTCCTCGCGTGCGCGCGCGCCTTGAACCCGTCCCCACCGCGCGCGCGAATCCATTCCACGAGTTTCTCGCGCTCAAACACGCTCGACGTCGACACCACGGACGACGACGACGACAAACGCGCGTCGTTCCTCTCACCCCTCATCCCACGGCGTCCTCGCGCGCGCGCGACGCGACGCCGCGCGCGCGAATCTCCCGCCGCCGGGGCGGTCGGTCGGTCGCCGGGGCGGTCGGTCGCCGGTAAAAACACCCGCGTGTACCAGCGAAGAATATTCATCGCTGTGCTTTATGTATGGTCTCACTGTTTACACACACGAGAAACCGAAGCGTTTTCCTTCGCGACGCTTCGGACGCGACCGACCGACCGTGTCGACGATGGACGCACTAAACCACCGAGTCCTGTTTTTGGTAGAGGGTTTAGACCTTTACATAGGGACGGGACGGGACGCCCATCGCGGGTCGACCGCGTCGTGTCGACACGCGAAAACGCGTGCCCGGAGAAGACGACGCGAGCGGCGACGGGGACGACGCGACGCGTCCGAAAACGCGCGCGAGGCGAGCGCGCGTTTTTTTCTTTGTTTTCGTCGTCGTCGTCGTCGAGCGCGCGTCGATTCGCGATGCGACGCGCGCGAACGCTCCTCGATGACGACGCATCGACGACCTCAGCCGGGAGCGCGATGCGCGACGACGTCGTCTCGGAGACGGAGGAGGGCGACGGAACGATGTTCGCGATGGCGATACTCGCCGTCGGTCTCGTCATGTGTTGGATGGTGTTCGGACTCGTCTCGCGGAGGCGCGCGAGAGAGCGGGCGCGCAAGGCGACGGAGGCGTTCGAGCGCGCGCTCGAGGCGTCGGAGCGAGCGCGGAAGGGCGAGGTGTGGCGCGCGTGGGAGGATCGAGCGGTGAGAATCGCGATGCCGGGATCGATGAGAGGGGAGGAGGTGGTGGTGCTCGGCGTGCGGGAGGTTTTGGACGCGCGCGGGGCGGAGGTGCGCGTGGGAGAGGAGGCGAACGCGGAGGCGGAGCTTCGAGCGTCGAGAGAGAACGGCGGCGACGAGACGCGAGGAGGAGACGCGGCGAGGGTGGTGGAGACCACGGTCGTCGGGTCGAACGAGGCCGTGTGAGGGGAACGGCGACTGTTTGTTGTATCTACTGTACTACCATCGAGAACCGGTCAAACGCAAAGTCGGGGTCAAAGTACCATCGAGCCACCGGTCGAGGACGAAGCGTTCGACGCGCGTCTCCATTTGCAATTCTTACCAGTATCTATTCATTAATTTCTACAGTACGTGATGGTACACCGCGCGCGCGTCGTCGCGACCCGCCGCGTCAGCCCCGCAATCGACGCAACGGATTCGTCCTCGACATACCACCGTCGACGCCGCGCGCGCGAAGAAGCGGATTCACATCCGCCTCAACATCACCGCTCTTAAACGCTCGAAACATCGCGCGCGTCACCTCTTTCTCCCGACGACGCGCGACCTCGTTCCGCGCGCGAATGTTTTTCATCGTTTCATCCTCTCGCGTCTCCTCCTCCTCCTCCTCCTCCTCCTCCTTCCCACCCGCCGCCTCGCGCGTCTTCGCCGCCGTCCTCCGTTCGCCCACCACCTCGTACGTCTCCGCCGACGGATCACCCACCCCTCGACGATCGCGCTTCACCCGCACGCGCACGGGTTCCACCGCGCCGTGTTCGCGTTTTCCGAGTCCACCGCTTCCCCTGTACCCGACCGCTCGAAGCAAACGCGCCCCTCTCGACGCCTCCGTCGACGTCCTCCTCGTCGCGGGTTCGCTCGTCGTCGCGGGTTCGCTCGACGCGCGCATCGCGCGCCGCGGCGCGCACTGACGAATGAACACGACGCGTCGATTCATTCGTCCGCGCGCGCCTCATGACGACGACGTCTCTCGAGGAACTCCGCGCGCGCGCGCGTTCGGCGACGGGCGCGGCGAGCGCGAACGCATGGGTTGAACTCGCGAACGCGGTGCGCGCGATGCGGATGTTTCCCGCGGACGGGAGGAGGACGGTGGACGATGTGTCGACGAAAGATCTCGAGTACGTGCTCGCGGAGAAGCGCGCGGCGGAGGCGATGACGCGAGAGGGGAGGGTCGAGCGCGCGATGGAGGCGAGCGAAGATTTTTTGGTGCTCGCGCGCGCGCTCGGGTGCGTGCCGAGGGATGAATCGGAGGCGTGCGAGGAGATTTTGAGAGGGAGAGACGAGGAGGCGACGACGAGCGGCGGCGGCGGCGGCGCGCGACGGGATCCGAGAATGGATAAAGTGCGACGATTCAAGATGAAAGGTCGGTTGAGGGCGAAAAGGGAGCGGTTGGAGGCGGCGTTGGCGCGTCGACGGGGTGAGGCGAGCGAGGACGAGGACGAGGACGAGGACGGGCCGGACGCCGAGGAGCTCGAGCGCGACTTGCGTCTGTGCGACATCGAGGAGGCGGTGTACGACGCGTTGGACGAGATACCGGCCATGCGCGTCGAGTTTGAGATGTTATCTCGACGCGATGAGCTTCGAGACTCGCTCGAGCGCGAGCGCGAGCGCATGGAGAGGGAGGATGAACGAACGAAGCGTCGAGAGCCGGAGATTTTCACAATCGACAGAGACGCCGCCTCGGGCGCGATTCGCGTCGATCCTCGCGAGCGCCTTCGATCGGAGGTCTTCAGACCGACGGTGGCGTTACCCACGATGACCGTGGAGCAGGCGGGGGAGATCGAACGCGCGGAGATGCTCGCTCGAAGCGCTCGCGAGGCGGAGCGCGCCCGAGCGCGAGAGCTCCGACGCGAATCGAAAACCGCCGACGAATCGGAGGAGGAAGCGCTCCAAAAGGCCCGCTCTTGGGACGCCTTCAAAGACGACAACCCATACGGGAGCGGCAACAGTCGTCTGCGCCCGTGTGGATGACTTTCACGCCCTGCGTTTAATAGAACGGAACGATAGCGAGTAGCCTCACAGAGAACGATAGCGAGTAGCCTCACACCCTCACACGTCGACATGCGCGCGCTCGCGCCGTCAACCTCCCCCCGCGCCCACGCCGGACGATCCACCGCGCGCGCGTCCCGCGTCGTCGCCGCGGCGACCGAGGGCAAGACCCGCGTCGCCATCGCCGGCGGTGGACTCTGGGGAACCGCCTGCGCGTACTTTTGCCAGAGATCCAATCTCTGCCAAGTGACGCTCGTCGAGCGCGAGCGCGTCGCGTCGGCGGCGAGCGGGAAGGGCGGTGGGTTCCTCGCGCGCGATTGGGGCGATGGATCGCCCACGGAGCCGCTGCACAAGCGCGCGTTCGAGCTCCACGAGACGCTCGCCGACGAGCTCGAGCTCGAGACGTATCGAAAGATCCCGACGCTGAGCGTGGTGGGCGGTCAAGGGCTCGAGCAGGCGACGCCTTTGGTGAGCTGGTTGGACGGCGACATCGCCATGTGCCGAATGATGGATGAATTCGGCACGGCGCAGGTGACGCCGAGAGAGTTGTGCGAAAAGTTTCACGACGCCGCGGTTCGTCTGGGGGCGAAGAGCGTCAAGGGAGAGGTGACGGGCGTCGCGTTCGACGACGATGGGACCACGGCGCGGGGTTTGTATTACGCGAACGAGGAGGACGGGACGACGCACGAGATCGAGGCGGATCACGTGGTGGTGGCCATGGGACCGTGGGCGACGCGCGCGAGCGAGTGGTTCGGAATCAAAGTTCCGATGACGGGCATTCGGTCGACGAGCGTCATGTACGAGGCGTCCGAGGCGGTGATGAAGGAACCCGCGGCGTTGTTTTGCGGCGAGGATGCAAACGGATGTCACTTAGAGGTGTACCCTCGGTCTACGGGGGAGGTTTACATTTGCGGCATCGGAGGTTCGCAGTACATCAACGAAGAGCGCTTATTGCCCGGCGGTGACTGCGATCGAAGCGATAAAATCACGGAAGACCCGAGCCGCGTCGCCGCCGCGATGCGTAGCTTCGGGGGGATGTCTCAAAGCATCGGCGGAGACGGTAAGAAACCGTTGGTGACGCAGGCGTGTATGCGACCGTGCGCCCCCGACGCGTTGCCCATCCTCGGCCCCGTCGACGGCATCTCCAACGCCTACATGGCGACGGCGGGTAACTGCTGGGGCATTCTGTGGTCGCCAGTCGCCGGTGAGATCATCGCCGATCTCATCACCAAGGGAAAGAGCGCCATCAACATTAAGCCGTTTTCGCCGACGCGTTTCATGCAGCGAGGCGCTCGAGGCCGCGGAAGAAAGATGCGAACCGAGGAGGTCGGCGAACAATGGTAGAGCGTTGAACAAAAAGAATTGTTTATTATTAAAAGTTACAAATCGCGCCCCGGAGGTAACTCCAAGCAAAAATTGCCGATGTGTCCGCCTCGGAAATCGTTGAGCATGCGCGTGCCCGCACGCTCAACGTCCCCGCCGCACGTCTTGTCGGCGAAACGCTGCACAAACTCTTCTCCGGACATCTCGTCCACGCGTTCCTCTTTGAATCTCTTGATGATGCCCGGTTTGATGGATTTCCACGTCGGCAGACGCTTCAACTCTTCGATCATAGCCGACGCCATGGCGCTCGCGATGTAACTCGCCTCTCCGATGTCGTTCGCCATGGCCAATCTCGACGCCGCGCGCTGATCGTGCATTCTCGCCGGCAACACCCCCGGCGCGTCCAAGAGATCCAAATCACCACCGATGCGCACCCATCGCAAATCTCTCGTCACCCCCGGTCTCGGCGCGCTCGCGCACGCCGCCTTCCCCACCAACCTATTAATCAACGCGCTCTTCCCCACGTTCGGGTACCCCACCACCGCCGCTCGCACCGGTCTCGGCAACAATCCCTTAGCTTTCCTCTTCGCGTTGATCTCCTCGCTCACCTCCATCGCCATCTCTTTCGCCTTTCTCACCCCTTTCCCCGCGCGCGCGTCGGTGAGCACCACCCTCGCGTCCCCGTTCTTCTTCAGATAATTCACCCACTTCGCGCGCTCTTTATCGCTCACCATGTCCGCTCGATTCAACACCACGATTCGCAGCTTCTCCCCGCACCATTTCCCGATCTCCGGGTGCGACGTCGACAGCGGCAATCGACAGTCCCGCACCTCCAGCACCGCGTCGACGCCCTTGAGCTGTTCCTTGAGCAATCGTTCGGCGCGCGCGATGTGCCCCGGGTACCACTGCACCAATCGCACGTTCCCCGCGGACGCGACGCGCTTGGCGTCGAACGATTCCGCGTCCTCGACGCGTCGATCGGAGACGGCACCGATCGTGGACGTCGACGTCGAGTGATTCGCCCCCGCGCGCGTCCCGGCGGCGGACGCGCTTCTCGTCTGCGCGACCGCGCGTCGAGGCGCGCGCGGGATCGGGAGCGCGCGCGAGGCGGAGCGTCGAAGGAGCATGCGAATCGGGGTCGCGTCGCGGACGCGCGCGCGGCGAGCGGTGACGACGACCGGCGGTGGAATGACGACGAATGAATGAATGAATGCGGCGACGTCACTCGATGTCGACGGGAGACTTCGCGAGTCGACGCGCGAGTCGACGCGCGAGCGAGCGAAGGACGATGCGTTCGCCCGCGACGAGCGATACGACGCGCGCGAGTCGCCACCGCGCGTCGTCGTGGATGATGCGGACGATCGTCAACAGCATCGTCATCCTTCTGTTCGTCGTCGTCTCCGTCGTCGCGTCGGTCGCCGACGCGTCGGTCTCGCGCGACGTCGATCGGGGCCCATCGCGTCTGTCCTCGTCGCCTCGACGCGCGCTGACGTCGATGCTCGGGTCGCAAGCCGGCGCGTCGGCGCCGAGGCATCGCGAACATCTGAGCACGGGGATATCCAAAGCGCTCGTCGATCGCGTCGCCGTCGACGGCGCCGTCATCGTCACCTGGGCCAACATGCACTACTACGATTTCGCCATCAATTGGTTGAGCCACCTGGACGAGCTCGGGGTGACGAATTATCTCATCGGCGCCATGGACGAGGAGCTGTACGCGGCGCTGCGGAAAATCGGCGTCAATACGTGGTTGATGGGCTCGCAAATGATCGATGAATCGGCGGTGAAGAAAGATTTCGGGTGGGGATCGAAGAATTTTCACAAGATGGGTCGAGATAAAATTCGTTTGATACATGATTTTACCAAGACTGGCGTGGACGTGTTGATTTCGGACATCGACGTGACGTGGATGCGCGACCCGTTGCCCTTCGTGAAGAGGTTTCCCGACGCAGACATGTTGGTGAGCACGGATGAGTTGCGAAACACGACGCACGATCAAGACGCGCAGTTGAAATTCTTGATGAAAGGGGAGGGATTGGAGGCGCATCCGTGCTCGGGGACGGCCAACATCGGGATGATGTGGTTTCGATCGACGAAGGCGAGTCAAGAAATCACAAAGGAGTGGGTGGAGAATTTGGAGGCTGACGACAAGGTGTGGGATCAGGCGGAGTTTAACACGCTCATTCGTCGCGGTGGGTGCGGCTCCGGGAACAAAGGGGACGGCGTGGGATTGGCGTACGACGGCAAGGTGAGAATCGGGACGCTTCCGGTGGCGTTGTTCAACAACGGACACACGTACTTCGTGCAGAGACTTCACGAACGCGTCGGCATGAAACCGTACGCGATGCACGCGACGTTTCAGTACGACGGCACGCCGGGGAAGCGTAACCGCATGCGTGAGGCGAACCAGTGGTTGGGTGATCGCGATAACGCCGCGTACTTTGATCAAAAGTTTCTCTCGTACTCGCCGCGCATTCTCAAAGATGTCGATTTGCAGGCGTTCGAGGCGCGAGGATGGCCAACGATGGATCACGAGCTCGAACCTCTGCTAGAGGGGGACGCGCTCGTGAAGGAACAATTGCGCTTAGTGCAGCATCAGATCGCGCAGCTGTACGAGGCGGTGGCGATCGCGAAGAAACTCGGGAGAGTGGTCATCCTTCCGCCGTTTTTTTGCGGCTTGGATCGCGCGTGGTTCCCGCACAGAGGTAAATTCCCGGGTTCGATGCTCAGTCTGCCGTACATTTGCCCCGGGGATCACGTGATGGCGATGGAGTCGAACAAGGCGTTCACGGACGAGTATCGGGAGTACACCTTCTTGGGTCATCCGCAGATGCCCGAGGGCGAGGTGGTCGCCGCCAACGTGCGCCGCGTCGAGGTGCCGCCGAGCGCGTCCTTCGCGAAGACGATACTCGTTCCCGACGAATACGCCATGTGCTTCAAAAAACAGGACGATGAAGGAAAAGTCGAAGCATCCGAGGGCGATGAGTGCGTGCCGGCGAGGAACGCGATTTTCAAGTCGGCGCAGTCCATCGCGCTCGACGCGCCTGCGGATTCGCTCGACGCTCTGAAGACGGCGCTCGCGTCGGCGAGCGGCGTCAAGTTTCTTCACTTTGACACCATCATCGGCGTCACCAAAGCGTCGCAGACCGATCCGGCGTCGCAGATGCGATCGGGTATTTGGTGTTGTCGCGAGGGAAATCACGAAAAGTACACCACCGAGGCGGTGAATCTGTTTGAAAAGGGCGCCGTCCCGAAGCTCGACGAAGGCGAGACGAAGACGAACGCGACGCAAGACGTCGGCGCGAAAAAGGCGAAGGGTGCGGAGACGGAGGACTCGTCGGTGGATGATTCGAATGACGATGACGCGGTGGAAGAGGATGGAATCGACGCGGCGACGATAGAGTCTGGGTTGATGAAATACTTTCACGGAGACAAGAAGAAAGTGGCAAACGCGATGGAACTCATCCACGCCGAAACGTCCGCGGATGACAACGACAACGACGACGTAAACGACGACGACGAAAACGACAAAGGTCAGAACAGCGACGATAAAGGTGTTTAATTCATTTGTGGTAATACTACAGTCTACAGTACAGCGCGATCAAACTTGCTACGTTTAGTTCGTTCATTCGCTAAGAGAGAGTCGCACGCGCATTGACGACTTCTTCAGCTTTTTATCGTTCACGATTATCAACCCGCCCGTGCGATTTCCCATGAGACTCGACATTCGCTCCGTGAGGTTTTCTTTGAACTCCGATTCCAACACGCCGCGAAGATAAAGATTCTTACCTCCGAAGCTCACGCTCGGTTCGCCCAACGAATCCGGATGCGCCGAAACCAAGGACGCCATAAAATCTTCGAGCGTCGCGTCGACGGACATGCTGTGCGCGATGCCGGGGGAGCACACGACGCACGATGGATCTCTCTCGTACTCCACGGTATGAGAGTAGACGCCGTCCGTGCCGACGTACATCATGTAATTGTTCATGCCTTTGGCGCACATGGTGGCCATTTTGAGCGTCTCGATGACGCACGCCGCGGCGATGATGGCATTCGTGCTAGGAATCGCCGGTATGATGTTCTTCGTCACGCCTTGCGTGTGCGCATAGGTGACGCCCAAAATGCCAAAGGTTTCCGCGCGTTTGAGAGCCTTGTTGTAGACCCACATCATGTGCTCGGCGACGTCGGGATCAAACGTCTCCCCGAACCGCTCCGCCGGCCATTGAATCAATCTCGCGTACTCGATGCAATGCGCGGCGTTTCGAGGCGTCTCGGCCAGCGTACACAACGGAAATGTCGTTTGCGGAGGAAACAGCCACAACGTACAGTTGAAACACGGCGTCATTCCCGGCACGATGACCCTCGCGTGTCCCTTGAATCCCTCCGTGCCGCCGTCCACGAGCGGCTTAATCGTCGACGGATCCACGTTCCCTTCCTCGTCGTACTCCAAGAACCCGCAACACACGGCGTTAATGTACGCCCGCGCTTCCAACGAATCCAACCCGAGGGCGATGATGTCGAACTGTCTGTACCAATCGTCCTCTTTATCCTCTATTCTTCCGTGATGCGGCGTCACCGAACATCCTCTCACGCGTTCCCGCACGCGTCTCGCCGCCGTCTCCGCCTTGCTCGCCCCGACGTCTTCGTTTCTGAACAAAAACTGTCTATTAAGATTCGTGACGTCGATGGTGTCCATGTCTATGACGTCCAGTCGCGTGAATCCGCTCAGAGCTGCGCGCGCGAAGAGCGAAACATTTTTCAGACGGTTAGAGCCGAGAGAGATGACCGAGTCGTTCGCGCGCCGATCGCGTCCGTCGCGTCCGTCGGTCCGTCGCGCGTCGACACGCACCGAGTCCCTTCAACAGTTCGCATCCCAACCCGCCCGCGCCGACGACGAGCACGCGCACGTGGTCTCGAAGCACGCGCACGACGTCGTCGCCGGGCTCGAAATCTGGTCCCGTGAAGCGTCCGTCGCGGCGCAACAGCGCGTCGATGGAGCGCCAGCGCTCGTGATTATGGTCGACGTCGAGGCGGGACATCGCCTCGGCCGGCGGTTCGTCGCGGAGGGCGTCGGACGGAATGTTTGGAGCGGTGAGCGAGCGGACGTGTGGCGCGAATGGGCGAAGACACCGCGGACTTTGCATGGAGAGGTGTGCGTCGCGAGGCACTATCAAATCTATGATGGATCACATCGTACGTGTCTAGCTATGCATGGTCTACGTCGTGGGCGTTCGCGCGAACCCACGGCGGTCATGAATCAATCAATCAATCGTCCCAGACGCCGTCGGCGTCGATTCTGAAATCCGCGCTCGCCGCGGGTAAATGTGGGGCGTAGACGACGTGAAATCGCCTCGCCACCGAATTGAACGCCGCACCGTCGGTGTCGTCCCCCTCGTCGTTCACGCCGTTCGTCCGTCGCTTGGCGTGTCTCGTCAAAAATAATCGAGTGTTGACGCAGTTGGCCCACATCAAACCGAGCGCCGGCACGACGCGTCGCCCGCTCGACGTAAACTCACCCATCGACCGCGTCGCGTTCTCGTCGTCCCCGCCCACTCCTCTCTCCCGCATCGAATCCACCACGTGATTCGTCACCACCACCGCTAAATCGTGCACGCTCGCGTACTCTTTCAACAACATCGTCAATTTATGCAACGCACCCGCGCGCCGCGCCGCGTACGACCATCCCGCGCTCGCCCCGCATTCGTCGTCCCTGAACGGCGCCGCGACGCTGTCCACGACGATCATTCGCACCGGCGCGCTCGCGTCCACGGGATGCGCCAACACCGCGCTCAGCGATCCGAGCGTCTCTCGCAACGACTCGGCGTCCGACAGCGCCTTGACCACGTACACGCGCTCCAACGCCCCTCGCGCCGCCTCCTCGCTCCCGAACGCGGCCGCCATGCGCTTCGACGACGCCATACGACGCAGGATCGGAGTCGGCGCCGGACCCTCGGTGTGCACGTACACCACCGCGCATCCCAGGTCGATCTGCGCCGCGAGCACCAACTGACAGCACAAAATCGTCTTCGCGCTCCCGCTCTCCCCGACGATCTCCGTGAGCTGTCGCGTGCGCACGCCCCCGCGCAAGACGGCGTCGAGACCGTCACACCGCGTGGATACCGCCGCGGACGACGCCTCGAGCGCGACGCGCGCGCGCGGGCGCATCGCGGTCTGACGCCCAAACGCAGCTGTCGAATGCTTTTGAAACTCGTCGTCACCGCGCGACGCGCATGACGCCCGTGAACGTCGTCACCGGATGTTTGGGCGCGGGTAAAACGACCGCGATCGCGCGCGCGCTCGCGAGACGACCCGAGGGGGAGACGTGGGCGGTGGTGGTGAATGATTTCGGCGCTTTGGGCATCGACGGCGCGCTCTTAGACGACGCCGTGGGCTCGACGAGCAAAACGAGTGAACGAGGCGGGGTCGTCGTGCGGGAGGTGAACGGTGGGTGCGTGTGCTGCGCCACGGCGGCGCCGTTCACGCTCGCGGTGACGCAGGTGTTGCGACGGTTCGCGCCGGACCGCGTGCTCGTGGAGCCGAGCGGCGTCGGCGACGCGGGACGCGTGATCGATGCGCTGCGAAGCGAGCATCTAAAGAGGAGCGTGGACGTGCGGGCGACGGTGTGTGTGGTGGACGTGCGAGAGTTCGGGTCGAACGCGCGGTCGGGGGTGTTGGAATCGGAATTGTTCAAGTCGCAGTGCGAGTGCGCGGAGACGCTTTGCGGGTCGTTCGCCGACGTCGCCGACGAGGCGGACGTCGAGGCGTTTCTGGCGTTCGCGCATGCGTTTTGGCCAAAGAAAATAAAGGTGTTTTTGACGCGAGATCGAGACGTGGACGTGGACGTGTTGGACGAGGCGTGCGGGTGGGCGGAGAGCGAGCGACCAGCGAACGCCGCCGGAGGAGCAGAAGACGCGCCGAGCAGTCAAGGACCGTTCGTTTTACGACCGTCGCTCGTCGCGAACGGGTCGCCGTGGATGCTGAAGAACACGAGCGAGCGATACGCGTCGTGTGGGTACGCGTTTCACCAGGACGACGTCTTCGTGCGGCCGTGGTTGAAAAAGTTTTTCGACGTATTTGTGCTTCAACGCCACGACGTCGCGCGGTTCAAGGGAGTGCTGCGACTCGGCGCAGATTGGGTACGACCGGACGTCGTGCTGTCGGAAACTAGCGACGGCGCGATCGAGCGCGCGATCAAGTTTACCTCGGTGGCGTACCGACGCGACAGTCGATTTGAAATCATACGCGAGCGAGGCGTGGACGCGGCAACCGACGCCGACGAGAACGCGTTTTGGGACGACGTTCGCGATAGGCTCGAGGCGTGTCGTAAGAAGCCTCGATGAGTGATTTTCTCCACGATGACCATTCTTCACCGCAACGGTCGACGAGGACGGCACCGTCTCCGTCAGCGCTTCACTCCTCGACTCGTTCGCTCCGAAATGTCATGAGCGAGGTCGAGGACGACTGGGTCGCCGAAGACTTCAGATTGACGCCCGACGCGCGCAATCGCGACGATGAACGCGCGCGAGCGCTCGACGACGATCGGCGTCTGACGCTCCGCGCGTGGCGACGTCGGGACGCGACGCCCGCCGAGGCGGCCAGAGGGGACGCCATCTGGAGGTGCGGTCGAGAGCTCGCGAACGTCGTCTACGACGTCCGACCGCGCGGTCGAGTGTTAGAGATCGGCGCGGGGTGTTCGGGATTTCCAGGTCGCGCCGCGGCGCGCCGACCCGGCGTGGTGAAGGTGACGATGCTCGATTGTGAGCCGAGCGCGGTGCTCGCGCTTCGACGAGCGCTGGACCACGATAGACGACACAACGCCGACGTCGTCGAGGCGCGAGAGATCACCGCCGAAGTATTCGACGTGCGAAACGCGTGTAAGACGCGAGAGATTGAACCCAAGGCGTGTTACGACACGATTCTCGCCGCGGACGTGCTCTACGACGAGGACTGGGAAACCGCCGAGGGACTCTTTCGCTTCGTCTCCGTCATGCTCGCGCGAGAACGGGACGAGGAGGGACGAGAACCCACGTTTTATCTCGCGTACGCGCACCGCGCGGCGGCCAATTTCGTGCCCATGCTCGCGGTCGAGTACGGTTTAGCTTTCGCGCGCTCCCGCAAAGCGAACGCCGTCGTCGACGACGACGCGTCGGAGGACGATCGCGCGGAGATTGAGATCGGTGAATTCGTTCGCGCTCCTCGAGAATAGACTTTGCACGCGCCGACGCTCGTCGACGAGCGCCGACGCGCGCGTTGTGAGATAGAGTTAGAAGCTAGACGCCGCGGCGGACGCCTTCGCGAAAAAGAGCTCCCGGCTCCGCGCCCTCTTCACAACGCATCCGCGCGAGCGTCCGACCGACGAGCGCGCGCGCGCCGAACGCTCGAAAACAACCTCGAGCGTCCGATTTCCCTCCGCTTCGCCCCCTCGCGCGCGCGGGCGAGGACCGCGGAGACGAACGCGCCCATCGTACACCGCGTGACGTCGTCACCATGTCGGCGCCTCGTGTGACGACGTCGACGTCGGCGTCGACGTCGCGCGTGGACGACGCGCTCCGCGCGCACGTCGTGTGTCCGATTTGTCTCGAGACGTTCGCGGACGCGCACTGCGTGGCGACGTGCGGACACACGTTTTGTCACGGGTGCGCGAGCGCGGTGCTGGACGCCTCGGCGACGGCGGAGGACGACGCGATGGATGTCGGCGAGCGTCGAGCGAAGTGTCCGACGTGTTCGTCGTCGTTCACGAGGGCGCAGTTGGTGCCGAACGCGGCGGTGAACGCGATGGTGGCGGAGATGAAACGGGCGAGAGAGACGGAGACGCGGGCGGCGGCTGACGAAGACGCGGCGGCTCACGGCGAGGATGCATTGCGGCATCTGACGCCGTTGGTGAAGAGTCTGAGCGCGAAACATCGGGATTTGGTGATCGAATCGCGCGCGGTATCGCAAGAGGTGTTGCGTGAGTTTCTATTGGAGAGTCGGTCGAGGAAGCAGGCGAGCGCCGACGCGCTCGATCGAGAGCTGCGGTATTTGGACGCCGACATCGCGGCGGTGCGACGAGAATTGGAGGTCTTGGGCGGAGAAGCTCGCGCGGATGAACCGGTGAGCAAACGTAACGATAAGGAGGTGATCGCACAGGCGATGGACACGCTCGGATTGGCGAGGAATGGTGATCCGTCGATGGACGCCACGAAACGGCGACGCGTGTTGACGCAATTCAACGAGTTACAGAGATGGTACTCCAAGCGACGATATACAGAGCAAGTCGACGCGAACAACGCGTCGGCGACCGGGGACGGCGTGATCGCGCCGGGCAGGACGACGATGGAGGAATTTTCGTCCCTCATCAATACCTTCAAGCGGTACTCGAAACTGTCCATCGCCGCCGAGGTCAACACCGACGCCGACGCGACCGGCTCGAACGTACCCATCAGTAGCATCGAATTCGACTGTACGCGCGAACACTTCGCCACGGCTGGCGTGTCGAAGCGCATACAGCTCTACAACCTCGAGAGCGTCCTCAGGGGCTCGCACGACACGGCGACGGAAATCGCCACGCGTTCCAAACTGACGTGCTTGTCCTACAACAAGTTTACGCAGCAACACATCGCGGCGAGCGATTACGAAGGCATCGTCTCCGTGTGGGACGTCGAGAAGCAGCGCACCATCATCGATTTCGAAGAGCACGAAAAACGTATTTGGACCGTCGATTACTCGCGCGTCGACTCGAAACTGTTGGTGAGCGGTTCTGATGATTATTTGGTAAAGATTTGGAGCACCGATCAGGCGAACAGTGTGCACGAGATCGATATGAAGGCCAACGTGTGCTGCGTGCAATACTCTCCCGAGAGCTCTCACTGCGTCGCCGTCGGGTGCGTCGATCACCAAGTGTACCTCTTCGATCTTCGTCGACTCGCAGAGCCCGTGCAGACGCTCTGCGGCCATCGAAAGGCGGTGAGTTACGTCAAATATCTCAACGCGAACGAGATCGCGAGCGCTTCGACGGATAACTCCGTCAAGGTATGGGACGTCAAGACGGGTGAGCTCACGTGCGAGCTCAAAGGTCATCACAACGAGCGAAACTTTGTCGGCTTGTCCACGGTGGGCGATTACATCGCGTGCGGAAGCGAAACCAACGAAGTGTACGTGTACAGAAAAGACCTCGCGTCACCGATCACGTCCGTTCGCTTCGCCCGCGATCTCACCGAACCACATGGTTTCATCAGCGCGTGTACGTGGAGAGACGACGACTTGCTCATCGCCGCCAACTCAAACGGCGTCGTCAAGATTTTACGCTCCTAACCGACGCGACGAGAGAGAGAGAAAAGACGACGATAAAAGCGCTCGCTTATTTTGTACATCATTACACGTTGTAGTCACACAAAAGTAGTACAGTAAGTAACAGTACACACCGACCTCGGCGTCGGCGTCGTGGATGGCGGTGAACTCTTTGCGGTTGCGGCGCGCGGCGCGAGCGCCTCCGTTTTACGCGTGCGCTCGCGTGTTGCGATAGACGACAAACTCCTCGCCGTCGCTCCCAACCTTGAGTCTCGCGCCCGCGCGAAGTTTCATCTTCTTATTCCTCGGAATCTTCTTCCCATCGACGAGCGTCTTCCCCTTGAGCGACTGCACGACGAGTTCATTCTCCGACTCCGTCGGGCACTCGAATCGCAAATTCTCCCCCTCGAACTCCAACGCCCCCGCGTTTTCGTCCACGAGCGTGTTGACGTCGATCGGCACCGCGAGACAGCTCTCGTTCGCACCGCGCAAAAGCACACCGTCGTCGTCCGAGCGCGCGCCGCCGCAATTATCTCGATCGAGCACCCAGTGCACGCGGGCGGTGACGTCGCGGCGAATCGCGGCGCGAGGCCGACGCGACCGATCGCGCGTCATCGGGACGCGCGCGCCTCGAAGCGCGACGGAGGAGGAGGCGCCGACGGCGCGCATGGTCGATGGGATGATTTTTTCTCGAACGCGTCGAGCGGTGAAACTCGCGAACGTGCGGTCGCGCGTCGCGTGGTGACGTCGGGACGATGGATGGGATTCTGTTACAAAAGTGCCCGCGCTGACGTGGCACATGCATGTGGCGACGCCGCCGCGTTCGAAGCGTCGAGTCGGTCACTCGTCGTCGTCGGGACGAGCGTCGAAGAGTGCGACGGCGCATAGAATGTCTCTGACGAGGGCGCGTTCGTCGAGGGCGCCGTCGACGTCGGGATGGCAATGGACGTCGACGACGACGCCGGCGCGCGCCTCGTCCTCGACGGAGGAGGCGGAGCCGCGCGAGACGACGGAGCCGGCGTCGTCGGAACCCGGGGTGGAGAGAGGGGAGAGGGAACCGGTCTCGGCGACGAGACGGTCGATGGCGGTGGGAGTGAGGGTTTTGGGGGAAGATTTGTCGGAGGCGGCGTGGCGACGGTCTTTGCGCTTGCTCATGAGGTGCTTGTCGTATAAGCCGTCGTAGTACTCGAGGAGACCGGCGGCGACGGCGGCGAAATCGCCGGCGTCGAGTTTGGACTGAATCTCTCGCACGCGATCGCCGCCGAGGCGTTTGGCGAGTTTATCGACGCTCTCGCGCATCGTCGGCAACCACTGGGGGTCGGATCTGAGCTCGGACGTGGCGTAGTCTTTCACCAGCGTGCGCAGGCGAATGTCTCGCGACGCCACCATGCGAAGCACGAGGGGCGCGTTTCGCATGCGCTCGAATAACAGGGGATCCACCGAACATCGACCGACGTGCGGGCCTTCGTCTTCGATGTACACCCATCTGTTCGGATCCAACTCGTGCCACTCGCAGGCTACGAGATTGGAGTAGTGCTCCGACGTCGGTTGCGGCTCGCGGCCGACCCACCCGAACGCGCTCCCGGCGTGGTTCGCCAACCCTTCCAAATCGATCACCTGTTCTCCCCGCGCGCGAAGCGCCAAGAGCGCGCGCGTCTTACCGACGCCCGTTCGTCCGCCCACGACGCACACGCGCGGCGCGGGAAGCCCACACACTGGCCCGCACCGCTCGAGCGCCCACTTTCGAAAGCCTTTGTACCCTCCGTCCACCACGCGCACGCGCTTCCCCGTCAATCGCTGCGTCAGCAACCACCCCACGCACGAACTTCGCATACCACCGCGAAAACACATCACGTACACGTCCGCGCACGCCTCTCCATCGCCCTCACCCGACGCCGCGGACGTCGACGCGCACGCCTCCGCCGCCGCCCGCACGATATCCTCCAGTCGCGGCGCCACCGCGTCCATCCCCGCCACCATCGCCTCACCGCGCCCTTTCGTCTTATACAACAACCCCACGCGCGCTCGAACATCGTTCTCAAACAACGGCACGTTCACCGCTCCCGGGACGCGTCCCCTCTCGTACTCCACCGGAGACCGCACGTCCACCAACGCCGCGCCCCGGCCCGGTCTCGTCGCCGTCGTCGCCGTCGCCACGTCCACGCGCTCGATCGCGCCCGGCGCCGTGGCGAGCGCGGCGAACTCTTCCATGGACGCCGCGTCGCGCGTCTCCTCGCGCGCGATGCGCTCGAACGCCTCCCCGGCCGTCGTCGGCGACATGACGGCGACCGCGCGTCCGCGCGGCGGCGGCGGTCGCGAGCGCGTCTCTCGCGCGATGTGACGCGCGAGAGCGAGGACGCGCGCGCGGACGCGTCGAACGCGCGCGAGAGCGGTCGCCGCGAGAGAGAGAGAGAGACGAGTCGAGCGAGGGAGACGTCCCTCGGCGCGTCGAGCTCTGATGGTGCAGATTCGAGGGCGCGCGCCCGAGAGAGAATCGTCAAAAGATTGCGCGCGAGCGTCGTCGACTCGTCTTTCGAGGGCGCGCGCGAACGCACGCGGACGAAGGAAACCATGGATCACGACGACGGCGCGAACGATGACGCGCTCTACGATTCGAACCAGACGCAGAACGTGTTTCTCGAGAGCGATTCGAGCGATCCGCTCATCGCGGGAAAACAGCGACGCGACACGGAGGTGTTCATCGGGTCCATCGCGCTCGAGGCGTCGGAGAAGGACGTGCACGCGGCGTTGCGGAAGTGCGGAGCGGAAGCGGGGGCGACGGGATTCGAGTTGATGATGGATAGGACGACGAATAAACATCGCGGGTACGCGTTCGCGAGGTACGACTCGCCCGAGAGCGCGAACGCCGCCATCAAGACGATCACGGAGGCGGAGTGCGAGGTGAAGAAGCAAAAGATTCGTGCGAGCATGAAACCGAACAAGTATCGCGTGTTCGTGGGAGGTTTGCGAAGAGATGCGACGAGGGAGGAGGTCATCGAGGCGTTGCGAACGCGAGGCGCGGGATTGGAATACTTTGAATTGGCGAAACCGAAAAGGTCGAGAAACGCGCCGGAAGACGCCCCTACCGATCACAACGGTGGCTGCGGTTGGGCCATCTATTACAACGAGGCGTGCGCCGAGAGGTTCATGAAGAATATGCAAGAGAACAAGGAGGAAAAGCTGAGCGTGGCGCAAGAGACCAAGCCCATGACGGTGGCTTGGGCGGCGCTCAAGCCGAAGAATGAGATGCGTTCGTTGCACGTGAGCAAGCTGAACGAAGCGAACGCGACCGAGGAAGCTTTGCGCGACGTGTTCGGACGTTTCGGTACGATTGATGACGTCGTCGTGCGAACGGACCGAGAGCCGTTCATGGCTTGGGTGGTCTTCGCGAAATCCGCGGACGCCGAGAGCGCGTTGGCGGAGTGCGATCCGGTCGAAGACGCGCCGGAGGGTAAGAAGCTAGGCACGTTTGTCTCCAGTGTCGATGGTTCGACGCTCACGGTTGCCCCTTCCACGAAAATTCCGAAGAAGAAAGCCGCCGACGCGCCGAACACGGGCAAAGGAGGCCCCTCGCGCGGTGGCCGAGACGATTGGTCCAAGTACAGAAACAACGCCGGGACCGGCGCGGGTAGATACGGTGGTGGTCTCGCGCCGCGCGGTTCATGGTCCGGGCGTGCGGCGCAAACGAACGCGATGCCCGTGATCCTTCCAACGGGCCAAGTTGCGTACGCCATGATGGGCGGCGGCGGACGAGGAAACCGCCGCGGAGGCGGACGACGCGACAACCGACACCGACCGTACTAAAGTTGATCTATGTTTCCTACAAAATTCTACAGTACGCTATCCCGTGAATGTTTTGATACAACCTTATACACTAACGATCACAATTCTGCCCTCGACTCTTCGTCCTTTGATGCGGGACGTTTACCAAACGAACTAAACTTTGCCCCGCCCGCTCGTTTCATGCACTCGTCGACCTCGACGCTGAAAATCTCCTCGCAGGTTGCTTTCACCAAATCGTCGTCCTCGTCGGGAAACTCTTTGAAGACCGCATCGGCGGATGAAAGTAAGATTCGTTTCTCCGTCATGCGAAGCATCACGGCGAAACGTTTCCTCTTACCCGGGAATGGCTCGTCGGAAGATTCGTCGCTGGACCGCGCGACGTAGTGATTATCTTCGCCCAGAGTCGTCTTGTAACCACCCAAAAAGCCGCTCAACGATTTGAGCAATACGGCCTTCGTCCGAGCGTCGTTCTTCGCGCTGACGGAGGCTCCGCTGACGGCGAGCGCCACGGAAGTGTCGTCGTCAATCTCCGATTCATCCATCATCACGATGCGAGTCGCCGCGATCAAATCGTAATCCAGGCCCACGTGCTTCCATTGGAAATTTCTCGTTCGCGGATCGAGTCCATGGCGAAGCAAGAGCCGTTCCTTCTGTTCGCGAAGACTATCTCGTTCGTCCACTCGCACCGTTGCCTCGACGCAATCCGACGGATTTCTCTCCGGGAGAAACCCGTACTGCAACAGAAAATATTGCGACGGCTTATCACCGTAATTGAATCTCAATTCCGTGTTCTCGCGAAACTCGCTCGCGGCGTACACTTTGACGGCGTTCGCGTTCGCGTCCCATCGCGGGTGCAATTTTCCGCTCGGCGCGTGATTCGCCATGTCCAAAAACGGCACGAGCACGCGAAACGCGTCCTCCTCGCCGCCTCCCTTCCCGAGATTTAAATCTATCGCTCGAGACCAGACGATAAATCTGGCCCACGTGAATTTCTCGAGCGTGAAATACGACGCGTGCTCGCCTCCGAAGACGTCGGGATGTCGCTCGGCTAACGTCGCCGCGTCGAGCGCGTCGAAATCCTCCTTCCACCGCGCCACGATCGCTCTCGTGAACGTCACCGCGTTCGAACCGGTCAATTCATCCAACTCACTCTCCGTCCACCCCACCGTGCTGTCCACGTCCCTCGGAAGCAGACGCAACCACGGCCAAAACGCGCTTCTCCTTCGCTTTCCAAACGCCTCTCGCAACACGTGCGTCGCCAAAATCACATCCACCGACATTTCCCGCCCCTCGATCGCGCGCCACAGCTCTCGATCATCCCTCGCGCTCGCCACGGACACGCACTTCTCCAGAGGCACGTCCACGAGTAATTCCCCGACGCTGATGTTCCTCGTCGCCGCGACGCCTCGACCGGCGCCTCGCGTCGTCGCCACCACCCGCGCGCCATCCGACACCCTCGCCCCTCGCGTCGACGCCGACGCCGGCGCGCGCACCCACCGCTCGAACGTCAACACGACGTCCTCCAAAACATCGCGCTCGCCCGTCGTCTCGCTCGCCGTCGTCGTCGTCAGCGTCAGCGTCATCATCATCATCACCAACGAGACCCACCATCGTGTGGTCCGCGACGCTCGACTCGCGCGCGTCATGCGCACCGCGACCGACCGAGACGACGACGACCGAGGACTGCAGACTCTCCGTCGCGACCGATCGACCGATGGACGCCCCCCGCGGCGCCGCGCGATGCGATGGATGACGCGCGTGAATGCGGTCGGTCGCTCCCGTATACAACGACAAGAAACCCGCAACAAAACAAACAACCCACTCGCGACGACTGACGACTCGCCAAGACGCATCACACGACTCTTCACCCACGCACGTCTCCGAACCCATAGTGAACCATCCACGAACTCTAACGAATGAAAACAAATCGGTCGGTCGGTCGGTCGGTCGGTCGCGATCGATCGATCGCGCGATCGATCGCGCGAGCGATCGCGACGACGACGACGCGCGTCGTCACAACGCGGCACCGCACGTTACCGGTACTTCGGACGAAATGATCTCTACCACGATGACGACCAACGTCGCCGCGCGCGGCGTCGCCCTCTCGCGCGCCGCGCCCAAGGCGCGACGCACCGCGGGCGTCGCCCGCGCGGGCGCGAGCGACCGAGAGTTGTGGTTCCCGGGCGCGCAATCGCCCGACTACCTCGACGGGTCCATGGCTGGCGATTACGGTACGCGCGCGATTGAATTTATCTCGACGCGCCCCGCGCGCGAGCGCGACGAATCGAGCGTCGCGCGCGGTGTCATTCACCGAAATGCGCGCGCGCGGGGGAAGATACGATACGCGCCCGGTGGTGGATATGGTGGAGAGGAATGAATGGATGGATGGATGAATGAATGGAGACGGACGCGACTGTGTGGATGAACGACGCGAAGGCATCGATCGATGGACTGACCGCGTTTCCTCTCGTGCGTAGGCTTTGACCCGTTGCGTCTCGGTGCCAACTCGGAGACGCTCCCGTACCTCCAAGAGGCGGAGCTCATGAACGGGCGCTGGGCCATGGCGGCGACGGCGGGTATTTTGTTCACCGACGCGGTTGGTTTGCCGAAGTGGTGGGAAGCCGGTGCCGCTGATTACGGCTTTGATTTCAAACAGTTGGTGGCGGTCCAAATTGCCGCCATGGGCGTGTTGGAAGCGGCGCGCGTGCGCGGCTTCATGAAGACGGGCGAATCTGGCGCGTTGGGCGCGTTCCCGTTTGACCCGGCGGGACTCGACGCGCCGGATAAGCGCGTCAAGGAAGTGAAGAACGGACGCCTCGCCATGGTTGCGTTCCTCGGTATGGTGTCCCAATACGCCGTCACCGGTCTCTCCCCGTTGGAGGGTTTGGAGGCGCACATGGCCAACCCGCAAGCTGTCAACTTGTTCACGTCCAAGGTCGGCGGCGAGGCGGTTGCCTTCATCGCCTTTTTGTCCGCCGCCCCGACGTATTTGCTCGCGCAAAAGACGATCGGTGACGGTGATGATGAAGAATTCCGCCCGATCCCGTGGTAAACGCGCAATTTAACTTGTTAGTTTTGTAAACCGTCGCGCGCTCGATGGACGCAACCGTCGTCGAGCACGCTCCTTGACATCGAAACCTTGTCGCCGCGCCGTCGTCGTCGTCTCGCGAGATCGTCGCGTCTCGAACGGGGATACGAATAAAAGATGAAACAACTCTGTTATTACACGACGACTCGGTGCACCGCCGCGATCGAGAGGACGCGCCGGACGAAGACTCGAACGCGCGCGTCGCCAGCCGCGAGGCTGGTCGTTTCCGCGCGCGTCGTCACTCATTCCGTCCACGCGCGCTCTCTCTCCGCGCGCTCGCACCGCGCTCGACGACGACGCCTCTACGCCGGGTTTACCCGCCCCGCGCTCGAATCGCGTCGAAGATGACGTCTATTTTAGGCAACTCGCGCGTCGCCAATTTGGAGCTCACCGCGACGCCGTCGTAAAACACCTCGAACGCGCCCGTGTTCAGCGCGTTCGTCATCGCCACGTTCCCGACCCAAAACGCGACCAACGCCGAGTGAAACTTACTCTCGCACGCGGACGCCATCCATCGAGGCGTGGGCATCGCCAGACGTCGACAAAACCACTCGCCGAGGAAGACGACGGCGAACGCGCACGCCTGGGCCCACGCGACCCCTCGTCCCACGGCCGCCGCGATCGGTCCCGGGGGCCAGTGCGCGCCCCTCACGCCGACGCGACCGCTGAATTCGCGCTCGATCGCTCGCTTGAGCTGCTCGAACCCGCCGCGGTACGATCACGAGGTACAGAAGCCGACGACGACGTCGCGCGCGTCCGCGCTCATCGCCGCGAACGTCTCTCGGGGGGACATCTCGCGCGTCGCGAGCGCGTACGTCGACGCCACGTCGGCGACGGCGACGGCGAGAAATCCGACGAGGACGACGCGCGCGAGCGCGAGTCTCGGCGGCGACGTCGTCGTCGTCATGGCGTCGATGAGTGACGGGTCGAGCGAGCCGTTCGATGCGCGATGGCGTCTTATCCCGCGTCACTCGCGCGCGCGCGCGCGCCGACGGGACCGAGCGAACGACGCGAACGATGGGTCGTCGCTCGGACGCGAACGAAACGACGACGCCCGAGAGCGCGGCGGCGGCGAGCGCGTGGAAGAGACACGCAGAAGATGCGCACCGCGTCTCCTCCGCGGAGACGTTGGCGCGGATGGGCGTCCTGGACGTCGCGCACGGACTCGATCTCGTGGACGTGCACCGACGACGAGAGGCGTGCGGGGTGAACGCGCTGCCGCCGGAGCCGGAGACGTCGTTCGTGGCGCTGGTGGTGAAACAGTTTGACGACGTCATGGTGAAGGTGCTCGTGGCGGCGGCGGCGACGTCGTTGGCGTTGGCGCTGTGGGACGGCGAGGCCGGGATGGAGGCGTTTTTAGAGCCTGGGGTGATCGTGGCGATATTGATCGCGAACGCGGCGGTGGGAGTGGCGACGGAGAAGAACGCGGAGCGAGCGATAGAGGAGTTGAAGACGTATCAGGCGGAGTTTGCGACGTGCACGCGAGACGGCGAGAAACGCAAAGTGAGCGCGGAGGAACTCGTTCCGGGAGACGTCTTGGAGATAGCGACGGGGGAGAAGGTGCCCGCAGATTGTCGCGTGGTGAAGATTCACTCGAACGTGCTGAAGTGCGATCAGGCGCTGCTGACGGGGGAGAGCGGGAGCGTGATGAAGACGTCGGACGCCGTCGATATCTTCGGAGAGTGCGTGCTTCAGGACAAGACGTGCATGGTGTACAGTGGGACGACGGTCACGGTGGGGAAAGCGACGTGCGTCGTCGTCGGCACGGGCGGCAACACGGCGATCGGGAAGATTCAGCACTCGCTCGAGCAGACGGAGGAGGAGATGACGCCTCTGAAGAAAAAGTTGGACGAATTCGGCAACTTGCTCGGTAAAATCATCGCCGTGATTTGTGTGCTCGTGTGGGTGGTAAACATAGGTCATTTTGCGGACAAGGCGCACGGTGGATTCTTCCGAGGTGCCATTTATTATTTTAAGATTGCGGTGGCGCTAGCCGTCGCCGCCATCCCAGAAGGCCTTCCCGCCGTCATCACCACATGTCTCGCTTTGGGAACGCGACGCATGGCGAAGAAAAACGCGCTCGTGAGAACTTTGCCGAGCGTTGAAACGTTGGGATGCACGTCGGTGATTTGCAGCGATAAGACGGGCACGCTCACGTGCAACGTGATGACGGTGACGCGAATGTGTGTCCTCGAAAACGCCGGCGGCGCGGAATTGACGCACTACGGCATTCGTGGCGAGGCGTACGCGCCCAACGGGGAAATTTTGGATGCGCGCGGTATCGCCGTTCATAATCCCGCGGATTCCGTAACCGTGGCTCACTTGGCCATGTGTTGCTCCATGTGCAACGATTCCTCATTGAATTTCAACAAGGAGAAAGGATCTTACGAGAAAATCGGCGAGGCGACGGAACTCGCCCTGCGCGTATTGACGGAAAAGATTGGATTACCATCCAAGGCTGGTGTACCGAGCAGAGTCACCGGCGATGTCGATATGCACAGCACTCAATACTGGGACACCGAGTTTGAGAAACTTGCGACTTTGGAATTTACAAGCGAGCGCAAGCGCATGTCGACGCTTTGTTCGTGCAACGGTGAGTCCACGCTATTCGTCAAGGGTGCACCGGAGAGTGTTCTGGCTCTGTGTACGTCCGTGATGTCGTCTCAAAACGGGCGAGTGGACAGAATGACGGATAAAATTCGCGAGCAACTGCTGTTGCAAATGCAAAACTACGCGAGCGACGCGTTGCGAGTGTTGGCGCTCGCGATGAAATCTTGTGGTCGTGGGGAAACGTGCTCAGAGAGCGATGAACAAGGTCTCACGTTCATCGGTCTCGTCGGCATGATAGACCCACCTCGACCGGAAGTGCGATATTCGTTGCAAACGTGCAAAGAAGCCGGCATTCGTGTAATCATGGTGACCGGCGACAATCAACAGACCGCGGAGGCGATCGCGTCGCAGATTGGATTGGGTGATGCGTACAATCCGTTGACGGGAGGGAAGCTTGACAACGAGTTCAAAGGTCGCTCGTTCACCGGAGCTGAGTTCGAGTTCATGACGGAGGAACAGCGAGAGGAATCCGCTCGAAGCATGTGCGTGTTCTCTCGCGTGGAACCGGCGCAGAAAAGTAAGCTCGTTGAGATTTTGAAGCGACAGGGAAATATCGTCGCCATGACTGGTGACGGTGTGAACGACGCCCCAGCCCTCAAGTGTGCCGACATCGGTATCGCCATGGGCAGCGGTACGGCGGTGGCGAAGAGCGCCTCAGACATGGTGCTCGCCGACGATAATTTCAGCACCATCATCGAGGCCGTCGCCGAGGGCAGAGCCATCTATAACAACGCCAAGCAATTCATTCGTTACATGGTGAGTTCGAACATTGGTGAAGTGGTGTGCATTTTCATCGCCGCGGCGCTCGGTTTCCCGGAGACGCTCGTGCCAGTGCAACTTTTGTGGGTCAACTTGGTGACGGACGGCTTACCCGCGACCGCGCTCGGTTTCAATCGAGCGGACGGTGACATCATGAGCCAGAGACCTCGCAGTCCCCGCGAGCAGATCGTCGATCGTTGGTTGCTGATCAGATATCTCATCATCGGCGTGTATGTCGGCGTTGCCACCGTCGGCTCTTTCGGCTGGTGGTTCATGTCGTACGAGGGAGGCCCTCAGTTGACGTGGGCGCAACTCACGAGCGCATCGTACTGCATCGGTGACGCGTGCGACGCCTACAAGGACAGGAGCCCGAGTACGATGGCAATGTCGACGCTCGTCTTGATTGAAATGTTCAACGCGCTCAACTCTCTGAGCGAGAACAGGTCCTTGCTCACGCATCCTCCATCCACCAACTGGTGGCTTCTGAGCGCCATCGTCATCAGCATGTGGCTTCACATGGTCATCATGTACGTCCCGTCATTCGCCAAGACGTTCACGATCTCCGCGCTCAACTACGACGAATGGAAGGCTGTGTTCTGGTTTTCCATTCCCGTCATCTTCATCGACGAGGTCTTAAAGTACGTCACCAGACGCCACCGCGCGTCCATCGTTCTCTGGCTCAAGCGCGCCGCAAGGAAAGACATTCTTCCTCGCACTCGAAGTTCTTCACGATTTTAGACGATTCATCATAGAAACCGTAGCGCACCATTCGTTCACACTCAGCCTTTCTCCCACTGCGAAGACAGACAATCGTCGTAGCCGACAAACGTTCCTCAGACTCCATCGCGCGCGCGATGTCGTCGCGCGCGCGTCGCGCGACGCGCGCGAACGAACCCGAACCCGAACCGTCGTCGTCACCGCGCGTCGTGCGCGACGACGACGACGACATCGCGAGCGGAACGCGTCAGAGGGAGTGCGTGTTGATGCTCAGCGATTTCTTCCTCCCATCCATCGGTGGCGTCGAACTGCACATTTACGCCCTGGCGACGCGATTGCGCGCTCGAGGACACAAAGTGGTCGTGTTCACGCACGCGCAACCGGGACGCGTGGGCGTGCGATGGATAACGAGCGGGATAAAGGTGTATCACGTGCCGCGGGTGGTCATGTACGACAACTGCACGTTTCCAAATTTCTTCGGCGCGTTCAAGTTGTTTCGCAAGGTGCGCGCGCTCGACCGCCTCCGATCGATCGATGTTTGTTTGTTTGTTTTTGTCGTCTCCTCGAACGCGCGACTGACGCCGAGGACGACGCTCGCAGGTGTGCATACGAGAGGGCGTCACCGTCGTGCACGCGCACCAAGGGTGCACCATGTCGCACGAGGGAATACTCTACGCGCGCACGATGGGGATGAAGTGCGTGTTCACCGATCACTCGTTGTTCGGTTTCGCGGACGTGGGCGCCATTCACACGAATAAATTGTTGGACATGACGCTGGCGGACACGCACCACGCGATTTGCGTCTCGCACACGGCGAAGGAGAATACGATTTTGCGAAGCGGGTATCTTCTCGGAGGCGAACCTGGATTAGCGCCCGAGCGCGTGAGCGTCATTCCGAATGCGGTGGACGCCAAGAGATTTAATCCAGACGTCACTCGACGCAAAGAGGGACGAGTCACCGTCGTGATTACGTCGAGACTGATGTATAGAAAAGGCGTGCATCTCTTGGCGGGCGTCATTCCGCTCGCGTGCGCCAAGTACGATGATTTAGATTTCATCATCGCTGGAGATGGATCGATGCGAAAGCACCTCGAAAAGTCCATCTCGGACGCGGGTTTGACCGATCGCGTCGTCGTGCTCGGACACGTGCCGCACGAAGACGTGCCGGACGTGTTGCGTCGAGGCGACATTTTTCTCAACGCGTCGCTCACCGAGTCGTTTTGCATCGCCATTCTCGAGGCTGCATCGTGCGGATGTCTCGTCGTCGCCACCGCCGTGGGTGGTGTTCCCGAGGTTTTACCGAAAGACATCATGTTTTTGGCGAAACCGGACGTCGAATCCATCCTGGACGCGCTCGATGCGTGCGTCGCCGCGCTTCCCGGCGCCGATCCGTGGGCCATTCACAGACGCGTCGCCGCTCTGTACAACTGGGACGACGTCGCGCGTCGCGTGGAAATTGTGTACGCGCGCGCGCACGCGACGATCGACACGTTCATGGGACGTCTCTACCGAATATACAGACGCGGAGTCATTTTTGGGAAGATGTTGTGGTGCGTCGCCGCCATGGCGTTCGTGTGGTGGCGACTCCTCGAGTGGATCGAACCGGCGGCGAGCGTCGAGCCCGCGCTCGAGCTTCGAACCGACGACGACGACGAGGAAGAGGAGGAGGAGACGGTGCGCGATGAGAAGCGCGCGTAATTTAGTACATCATCATAGCGCTACCTACTTATTAATACATTCTTCTAGTCGCTCGTTCTAGTCGCTCGCGCGTCTCGCCAACCGAAAGTCGTCACTCCAAACACGCGCGCGCCGTCTTCATCGCCGACTCGATCATTCTCCCCGAACACCTGAACCCATCGAACAGACTCACCCCCTCCCCGCTCCCCCTCCGCGTGACCGCCATCTGATACCACGCGTCCGTCGTGCTCACGCGCTCGAAGACCACCAACTCGCCGCAGTCGTCGCTCGGGACGAATGTCCCTCGAGACATCCTTCCCAAGCCATCCCTCGACTGCGTCCGCACGCCGACGCCGCGTTCGATCCACACCTCGCTCGCGCGCGAGAGCATCGATCGCGCCGTCCCGACGCACGCGAGACAGACGCACGCCGTCACCGCCAGCGACGCGCCGAGCGCGCGCGCGATGAGCGCGCCCACGAGCGCGACGCGCGCGTCTCGCCGTCCGACGTCGCGTCGAATCACCACGCGCGCGCGTCGAGCGCTCGGATCGCTCGCGACGATCATCGTCGCGCGCATCGCCTCGTCACGGATCGTCGCGGTCGACGACGCGACGCGCGACGTCGTCGTCATCGCGCGCCGCGGTCTGTCATGGCCGCAGACGGGCGCGCGCGATCGTCTCGATGATGACGATCATCTCGCGCGTCTCGGTCGTCGCGCTGCTCGTGACGACGCTCGCCGCGCGCGTCGAACGCACGAACGCGTTCGAGGTCGATCTCTTGCACCGCGGCGACGGCGATTACGACGATATGAAGTGCGTGAGCGAAGAGATTCACAAGGATGCCGTCGTGGTGTTTTCCTTTGACACGGTCATCGCGGACGATAAGGTGTCGCTGAAATTGTTCGATTCGCGAGGACGAGTGGTGTTCGAGGAGAAAGACGTCTCCGAGGCGTCGCACGGGTTCACGAGCGAGACGGAGGGGGAGTACCGGGCGTGTTTTTATAAACCGGAGGTGTCATCCATGGCGAAGGGCGAGGAAAAGAAGGAACTGCTGAAGAAACATCGGGTGCGATTGGATTGGAAACACGGCGTGGCGGCGACTGAATGGAAAAAGTTGGCCAAGGCGACGGATGTGGACGCGTTCACGCGCACGCTACGGATGTTGGAGGCGGACATGAGAGAGGTGCACGACGGAATGTTGCGCCTGCGCGCGCTCGAGGCGGAAATGCGGGACATGAACGAGGCGACGAATTCGAAAGTGGCGTGGTTGAGCGTGCTCAGTCTGAGCGTGTGTGTCGGGATGTGTGTGTGGCAGATAGTGCATCTTAGCACGTTCTTTGAGAGGAAGAAGCTCTTGTAGTGGGTTATGAATTTCTTTTTCTAACGTCGTCTCGTCGAGCGACGGTTCGCGTTGAATCCGTACGTATTGCGCGGTGCGACGTTCGTCTAGTATTACATATGGATTATGGGTATTACATGTCATAATTCAAATCGGTGAACCATCTCTTCCATCGCGTCTGCACCAACTTTTTGGCGTCGTCGCTCAGCGTGCTAAAACTATTCTTTTTGAAATTCGTCAACGACTCGGCGTACTCCTTCAGCACCGGCTTCACGTCGGCGTCGAAATTGTCCCATCCAAAGTGTGCGTACAATTTTTCCATCGTCCCCATGAGATCGGCGTCGAGTTCGTCGAAACGAATCTCGTAGAGCGCGTCTCGCGGGAGAAGTTTTGAATCTCGCACGTACGCGTCGTGCAAAATTTCCCCTTGTCGAAGAATGTACTCCTGCACCTGCTTAACCGTGGGCTGTTGAAGATAACACTGCCAATAATACTTATCCGCCATATTCACGCTCGATTTAAACACGTCGTACGGATGACGCGAGATGAAGATGAACTGCGCGCGAGGAAACATCTCCTTGAGAAGCTTGACGCGCGCGCAGTGCACCGGCGACTTCAACACCAATCGTTTATCCTCCCCGCATCTGTATTGCAGCTTGCGCACGAACGTCATGAACGCCGACTTCCACCTCTCGAGCTCTCGCCTCTCGATCGGATACGCCTCGTCGTCCTCGCGAAGCGTATAAAATTTCCTAAACTTTTCCTCGTCTCGCATGAACATCAACGACGCGTACGGCGACGCGCACGCGCTCAACTGATTCGTCCCCAATTCATCCTCCTGCGGCGTCTCCATGGACAACTCCATGTTATCCATCGGTCTCGTGGTGTCCATCAACCCCCCGAGCATCGGCATCATGAATCCACTCGACAAAAATCCGCTCGGAAATCCGACGTCGAACGTCCTCGCCGCGCCGAACCGTCCCGAATCCTTCGCCATCACGTTGTGCGTGTGCGTCGTTCCCGTCCTCGGATGTCCGACGATGAACACCGGGTCATCACGAACGCGCGTTTTTCGCCATCCGAACGCCCACAGCGCCCCGTCACCGATCGCACCGAGCGCGTTAAACACCGACAGCGTCGTCACGAGCGCCAGGCGCGGGGCGAAACGAACGAAATCGATCGACGCGCGGTGGCGCCAGAGCGTCTCGATCCACCGCCAGAGGGTGACGCCGGACATGGGGTGGTTCTTGGCGTGCCACCACGGGCCGGAGACGCGACAGTCGATCGCCGCGGCCGACATCGGTCGCGCGACGCGCGCGCGCGGGTCTGACGCGTCTCCGGCCCGTGAAATGTTTTTACATCGCGTTCCGAGGTGTTGTATACGTGCGAGTGAACTGAGTCGTGATTGGTCGAATTGGAGGGACTCGTGCGCGCGCCGCGCGCGTGAACACGAAATCGACGCGCGCGCGTCGTCGTCGTCGTCACACGCGCGCGCGCGAGCACGCGGTGCGGACGCGAACGACGAACGGAGATGATCGGTGAGACCGAGCGCGACACGCTGCTGCGCGCGGACAAGATCGTGGACGTGGAGGGGGAGATGCCCGCGTCGGGCGATCTTCAACACCCCACGACGACGGCGCGACGGGCGATCGTCGCGCTGTCCACGGCGCTCATCGCGTCGTTGGCGATGAACGCGGTGCAGTACACGTACGTGGGGACGGTCGGCGCGTCGAACTCGCCGCTCGGGTCGGGATACGCGTTGGCGGCGCCGAAAGGGTTGCCGAGGGAGGTGCACCTGGACGCGTGCGGACACGGGCCGCGATTTAGTTTGATGTGCGTCGGCGAACGTGAAGATCGTCGAGGGTCTTGGCGTCCGAGCGCGATGTTAGGTCAAGCGGCGGGTGCTTCCGAGGAGGAGGAGAAGAAGACGACGGCGCTCGGAGGGTCGACGAACACGGACGTGGAGCCGCTCGGGCTGGGCGCGCTTCAACCGGCGATGGGCGCGACGAGATACTGCCGCAAGGATACGTGGTTGTTGTCGTGCCTCTTCTACAAGGCTAACATCAACGATGAAGCGACGGATTGGAAGCACGTCAAGGAGGAGTGCGATGGGGAATTTGAGTGCGATGGCGTCAACAAATATTGGACTAGCGACTTGTGGCACATCGCGTCGAGCGGCAACGCCGACGGGTGCGACGTCAGCTTGATGGACGGATCCGGTACCGATGCGAGCGCCTTTTACAAGGAAGGCAGCGCGGGATGGCACCAGTACGGTCCGACGGGCGGCGACGGATCGTGTAAGATTGTCAACACGTGGGGCAATCCAGAGTAAGTTTTCAACTGCGCGGCGTCACACGCGACTGCGTGGCCCAGACATATTGTGTAAAGCTAACTCAAAAATCATGCTAAAAACGACGCGAGGTGCGACGACGCGACGATGCGACTCAAATCCCATCCTACGATGCGCGCTCGTGTTCATCATCACAAGTTCGCCGCTAAGTGCTACGTATTCCTTCAAAAACGCGCCGCGATTCTCTCCTCGTCGCCGACGCAAACTCTCACTCGCGCGCGCGCGCGCGCTCAGTTATTCTGACTAAACGTGTGACCACACTTCGGACACTCGTAAAACACAGTCTGTCCCTCGTCCGCGCTTCGCAACTGCATGGTGTAAAAGTTCAATCCCTTGTGTTTGCACTTGGGACACTTTTCGTCCACCGTCGCGCGCTCTCTCGTCACCTCCTCCTGCGCCCCGACCTTGGTCCCGTTCGGGTGCTTGGCCTCGACGCCGTGATGAAACTTAAACTCCGCCGGTCCCGCGACGAGCTCTCGCTCGCTTTCTCCGAACGCTACGCCGCGAACGTGTCGACATCGATCGTCAGTCGCCGGAACCGCGCGCCGCCGCCGCCACGCCGAAATCACCGTCCACGTCGTCGCATCATCGCGCGCGCGTCCCCCCGACGCCGCGCTCGCGTCGCGCACATTTTCCATCGAGCGTTCGCTCCGCTTTCACGTCCGTCCTCGCCCTCGCGCGCGTCCGGCCGTCCATCCCTCGCACCTTCATCGAGCGAGTGCTCCTTCCCACATCCCGAGCACGACACCGTCGACGCCTGCGTCGTCAATCGCAGTCCCGTGCCGCACCGCGCGCAAAATCCGTTCCCACCCATCGCGCGCGCGCCGTCCTCGCGCGACGACGAGCGTCCCGTCGCGTCCCGTCGCGTCGCGTCGCGTCGCGCCCGATTGTGACTCGGGTGGTTCTCACTCGGCGACGGTCGACGTCGACATGGCGACCCCACGCGCGCGCATCGACGCGTCGACGCGCGCGACGCCGACATCGTCCTCGCAGGCGGCGCGCACGCCGAGTTCGAACACCATGGGTCGCCTCGAGCTCGTGTCGTGGCTCAATCACGCGCTTCGGAGCGATTACGCCTCGGTGCAGGAATGCGGCGACGGCGTGGCGTATTGTCAGCTGTTGGACGCCCTGCATCCGGGCGCGGTGCCGCTGCATCGATTAGATTTCAACGCGAGGTATCTCGCGGATAACGAGCGGAACGTGCGGGTGTTATCGCAGACGATGCGGTCGTTGGGATTGCCGGTGGATGTGGATTACGAGGCGTTGGCGAGCGGAAAGTTTATAGTGCGTGTCGAGGCGTCGATCGACGAGACGAGGCGCGGGAGTGTGATTTTAGTATATATCGAGACCGTGAACGTTCGCGGGAGAGAGAGAGAGAGAGAGAGAGCGCGTGGACTGACGATGAGGCGACGCGGCGCGTCGATTTTTCGTTTCGGCGCGCGTAGGAAAATAACAACTTGTTGCGATGGTTTCATTCGTACGTCGCGAAGAACGGTATGGGGGCGTTAGAGGCGTACGACGCGTACGCGGCGCGCGTTCGGGCGCAGAGGGTCAAGGCGCACGCCTCGGTTCGACGGCGAGGGGAGGCGGCGCCGGCGCCGGCGAAAAAATCCGGCGACGAGACGAACGGGACGAAAAAGACGCCGACGACGACGACGAGCGCGGAGCGCGCGACGATGAGCGAGCGGTTGATGCCGAACGAATTGAGCGCGATGGATGAGATGGCGCGCGACGACGCGAACGAGGGTGCGAACGAGGGCGACGAAAGTTTTGAATTCGCCGCGCCCGCGGCGGAGGATCGAGCGCCGCCGACGCCTCGCGCGTTGAATTTCCCAGAGACGCCCACGTCGACGACGACGACGACGCGCGGCAACGCGCGTCTCGACGACGCCCCGTCACCGTTTACATCGACCGCCACCACCGACGAACGCCCTCGCGGCGCGCGATCGCTCGATCGCTGGGCCGCCAAGGCGCGCGCCAAGCTCGCCGCCGAATCCAAAGCCGCCGAGCGCGCCGCCGACGCCGACGTCCCCCCGTCACCGTCCATCGTCCAGGCGCCCCTCCCATCGCCGAACCCGGTCTCCACACCCTCCGTCGTCGAGACCGTCGAGGAGGAGACCACGTCGTGTTTCGGATGTTTCTCCAAGCGCCGCGTCGTCAAAACCTCTCGCGCCGACGACGGCGCGCGCGACGCCCGCCCGCCGCCGCGACGCCCCTAGCCCTTTAACGAGCACACCACACACCGCCCGCGTCTTTTCTCTCATCCTTCCCATCGCGTTCGCGTCGACGCGCGCTCTCACGAACGATGGAGACCCTTTCGATTCCGCGTCGCCGCCGCGCGTCGGGTCGGCGCGCGCGGCGACTGAAAACGCCTCGGCGACGCGCGCGGACATCATTCCGAGACACCGCGCGCGGTCGCGAGGGAGAGCGTCGACGCGAACGCGAACGGGCGCGAGAATCGGAGGTGCGTGAGTCGTCTCGTCGCGCGCGCGCGGAGGATCGAGGGCGGACGCGGCGACGGGAGGGGAGAAATGGAGCGCGTCGCGGAGAATTGTGCATTTTGCCCTGCGCGCGAAAACGCGCGTTCGAGGGTCGCGCGCGCGGGGAAGGCGGCGCGGAGACGCGACGGGAGGGAACGGGAGGTTAGATGCGCGAAGATGACGCGTCGAGGGCGTCGAGAGCGGGCGATTCGAGGGAGTGGACGCGCGGCGGGGGAGATCCTCCTTGAATTTCTTCGACGGAGCGGCGGCGGAGAGACGACGACGACGCGAGGGGCGAGCGCGATCGGCGAGAACGGGCGCGCACCGAGGGCGATCGGTGATTGAGAATGGTTGACTGACGATGTGATGATCGGTTTGGCGCGCGTAGTGGACGCTCGGTGACGGTCGAGCGAGGGGAGACGCGTTTCGGGCTGGCGGAGGAGGCGAACGAGCGTCCGAGGCGGAATGACCGCGCAGGGATTGCCGGGTCGAGCGCCGGTCGTGGAGCGGGAAGACGATGGGAAGAAGAAGGGTGGTCAAGGTGAGAACGCGGGGGGGATGCAAATGACGACGCCGGCGAGGAGTCCGGAACACGACAAGGAGGATAGCCCGAATAGCGATCAGGCGCGAGCGGCTCCGGCGCCGTTGGCGAGTCCGACAGTTGAAGTCGAGGTACCGACGCCTCGAGGCGTGGATCAGATGAGTCCGGACGGGAACAGATCCTTCAAGGTTTACAAGGACATGGACTGCATGTTTTGTGGACATCGCACAGTGTTCAAGGGCTGGCTCGCCTTTAAGACGCACGTTTACTCTAATTGCAGCGGGAAACCGCCGCATAAGAAAGAAAGTGAACTCAAAACGGCGATGGAGACGTATTGGGCGGACCAACCGGCGTTGGACGAGACGGAGATGGTGCGAGCGCTGACTGCAGATGACGCAGACGGGGACGAGACGGACATAGAGAGCCAAGACGACGATGACGGGCCAAGGAGCGGCGAAGCTCGCGTTCGAGACGCTGATGCGAAGGATAACGAGACGAGTGATTCCGATGAAGATCACGATGAAGATGGTGCGCGAAATCTTAGAGCTTCGTTGAAGTCGCCCGAGACGTTGTTTGACGACGTGTCCAATGCCGAGGGGCAGCGCACTTCACAAGGAGCTGCGTTGCAAGGGCGCAAGCGCAGAACGGCTCAACGTCCGCAGCGGTACGCCACGAGCGAGGATGGAGCGCAAGAAGACGATCCGGACTTGGCGCTCACTGGTTACTACTGCCAGTGCGGCAGGACTTTTGCGACTGAGGTTGGACTAAAAATACACCGAAAAAGATCTAGTTGCGGAGCCCCACTTGTGGATACGCGTGGTTTCGCGCAAGAAACTGCGCAAGTCCACATCGGAGGAAACGGCGCTGCGCAGGACGCGTCCACGAAGGTCTCGTGTGAAGTGTGTGGACAGGTTTGCAAAAGTGCCCATGGACTTCGAACTCATCAAAATCGCTGGTGCAAAGGAAAGCGCGCAACGAATGCAAACACCGTTCCGCAAGGTGCGACGGTAGCATCCGCGGAGGGTACCATGTTTACTACGAGGAAGGCGAGGCGATGCGTCGTTCGAGAGACGCATAATTGTAGTTTTGTTGGAAAAACGTTTGACGAGTTGGTGGAGCACATGCAGACGGTGCACAACGTTATCCTGAACACTCGTGTGGCGGGGGCACAAAATGCTGGAAACGAAAACGAAGAACCGAGGGAGTTTGAGAGAAGTCCTGAGGTGGTGTTTAAACACATCCATCATTCCTCTCGCACTTGTACCATTTGCGGCGACAAGTTCCAAACGGTGCAGGACGTCATCGAACACTACAGCGAGTTGCACAATGTTCGCTGTTTCACGAGCGCATCATCAATGGCACAGGCTCAGCAAACGCTCGACGGGTCCGTTGCGAACAACCGGCACGCGGCCACGGCGCAAAATGAGTCGCCTCGAGGCAGAAAGTCGAAAATGTTGCGATGTCCGTACTGTAACGTCTACGAAGGTAAACCTGGTGCAGGGTACGCTTCTCATGAGCGTGCGTGCAAAAAGAAGCATGGTGGTGCTCGTTTGCAACAGATTGAGCATGCGATTTCACCCGCGCAACGGAACACGCAGCCCATCGACGACTCAGGCGCTCCCACGGAGTTGGAGATGGACATCGGACAGAGATGGTGTCTGCACTGTCCACCAGACAGTTTCATAGCGAAGAATTACAGAGGATTGTGTACGCACTATCGAAAAGTACACAACATTATTCTCGTTCAACCGAGGATGACGTCACCTTTAGTAGAAGACGTCGCGATCACTCAAACTGAGATAGAAGAAGTCGCCGAGACGGATGGAGATGAAGACGTGGCCAGCGGCGCTGCAATCCACGCCAAACATGCCAAGACTATTGAACTGATGAGCGATCAGACCGATTGTACCGAGTGCGATTACAGGTCCAAAACTCACAGAGGCTTGAAGACTCATATGAGAATGAGTCACAGTATGTACGTCACGTCAATCGAACCACCGCCGAGGCGGCGTTCGTCCACGAAGCGCCGTCGGGATAGAAGTGTCACGCCCGCTCGGGAACACGTCGCTCTCGTTCCAGTGAAAAGGATCACTCGTGAGTCGAAGGACGAGCGCGCCATTGTTGCGGTGCCCACGCAAGAGGTCGCGACGACAGTCGGAACGAACGAGTTTAGGCAGCTCATGGATTCATTCAGAGAGCTTTCAGAGGCTCACGAAAGGCTCGCACGTTCACACGAAGAGCTCTCGCGCTCGCACGAAATCACGGTTCAAGCGAACGCGCAGTTCGAAAAGCGGATTTCGATTCTCGAGAAGCGCTCGAAAGAACTGCGCGTTGGTCATCCGTCCGCGGTGCACTCTGACGTCAACATCGTCTCCGATGAGGCGGCGACCATCGAGCGCATCAATCCCAGACGCTACGACTTTTCACCCATCACCACATTTGGACGTCTCATTTGGCTCGCTGGTATCAGCGCTTCGGACGAAGTCGATCCGAGATTCCCCGGACAAATGCGACAAGCGCTGTCAAACTTGGTGGAACTTCTCGTGGAAGCTGGCACCGACGTCTTGCACTTGGTGGACGTGACGATTTACCTCGCCGACATTCGCGACTTGTACGAGGCGGCCGAAGTGTGGAACGAATTTTTCACCGATTTGGGAATCCCTCGCGAACAGCGACCGGTGCGAAACGTTTTACAGAGTCTCGTGTCCAAGGACAAGATGCTGAAGGTGGAGTTGTACGCGCAAGCCGTCCTTCCCGCCGAAGGCGAAACCGCGCTTCAAGGCGGAGTACCGCCGCGAGCGCTCACTCGATCTTGAATCACATGTATAACAACGCGAACGGAACGATGCGAAACGCGACGACGCGACGCGCGATTTGATGAATAAAAAAGAATTGATTTTTCACAACGCCGCTCGCTACTCGCGCCTTTTCACGCCTTTTCACCTTTCGGGATCGTGGGCGCGATAAGCATCGTCATGGAGTTGCCCTCCATGTTCGGTTTGTTCTCCAGAGTGCCGCACTCGCCCACGTCCTCGATGAAACGTTCGAACATTTCCCGTCCCATCTCGCGGAAATCGTTCTCGCGTCCGCGAAACTGGCAAATCACCTTCACCTTGTCCCCGGCCCCCAGAAACTTTTGCGCCGATCTCAATCGCACGCCGTAATCGTGCGTATCGATGTTATACCGCATTTTAAGCTCCTTAATCGTCACTCGCGTCGCCGCTGCCTTCTTTCTCTGTTCTCTATCCTTCTTTTCCTTCTCGTACTTGTACTTTGAGTAATTCATGATGCGCGCCAGCGGAGGATCGGCGTCCGGGCTCATGACGACCAAATCCAAATCTCGCTCCGCCGCCATCTCCAGCGCCTCGTCCGTGGACATGACTCCGATCATCTCCTTATTCTCATCCACCACTCGAAGCTCGTCGAACACGATGTCCTCGTTTCGCATGGGTCCTCGGTCAATCTGCGGTCGGCCTCGGCCGCGACCGCGGCCTCGACCGCGACCGCCGCCGCGACCGCGACCACCGCCCGAACGACCGCGGCCACCGCGGCCACCGCGGCCACCGAAACGAGCGACGACGCTCAAGCGCGTGTGCGCCGCGCGTCCTCGCGACTCGCCGACGCGCGCGACGGAGACGGACGAGACCGGCGCGCCCGCGTACGCTGACCTAGCGCCGAGCGGCGTCGACGTCGACGGCGCGCCCGTCGACGAGAGAGCGGGGGCGATGGTGAGATTGGCGAAGGAGGCGTACATGACGCCGCGCGCGAGTGCGTGAGACGACGACGGTGCGCGTCGGCGTGTGAGGTGACGCGCGATGACGATGGGCGCGACTGCGTCATCATCAGAGGGTTTACGGGACGACGGTTGCGCGAGACACGAAGGCGAAGCGATCGGGGATGCGATACGTCTGTGGGGTGACTAGGGTGTATTTCTAACTATGCGTGGGGTGATTTCGAGTGGAAGACGCGGATGACGTCGAGATGGTCATCGTCGTCGTCGTGATTGATGATTTTGATGTCGCGAAGACGCGCGACGACGGCGCCGGCGCCGGCTCGCGAGGCGGAGACGAACCACGAGGAGGGTGTGGAACCGATGAGAGCGTCGGGAACGCGGGCGCGACGGGTGATCCATCCGTTGACGGCGCGTTGGTGGACGACGTCCTGGAAGTTGACGCTCGAGGTGGCGGCGGTGAGGCCGAATTGGTCGACGGCGTCGACGAAATCGGAGAGGCGCGCGCCGCTCGTCGTGAGGAAATCGAGGGCGGCGCTGATGGCGTGCACGTCGGTGGAGTTGTCTGAATCGAACAGTTTGATCTCGTAAGACAGAACGTCTCCTTTGACGAATGCGCGAACGTTTGTGTCATCGCGCCAGAGCGCCGTGAGACTCCGAATCGCCGAGGCGTCATCGCCGACATCCGTCCCGAGCAGACGAGACGAGATGAGTGGATTCGAGACCATATCGCGCGCCACCCTGGCGAAGGCATCTGTGCGTTCTTCTGAACCCAAACCTAAAGCTCCGAGGCGTCGCATTTTCACCGTCGCGTGTGAAGCGAATTGATGCAAGAGATGAACAGTTTGTTGCGGCGAACCGTTTCGCGGCGTGACGCCGTTCAGAGCAGACGCGACGTAGTCAACGAGGTGAGTGACATCGTCCGACGTCGAACTCACGATACTCTCTTCAATCATGCCCGTCAGTAAACGTTTCTCGTCTCTCCCGACGAGGGAGGCGTGCAGCGTGCGCACGAGCCGACGCAAGCGCGATTTCGCTGAATCGCGAGGAGCCATCTCTCGCGCTTCCTCATCGGGTAATTCAACGTCGAACACGAACATGAAATCGAGACTTTGAAGCCCAAAATGATTTTTCACGATTCGTGCCGCAACTTTGTCCGCTTTAAGCACCTTTTCGGTGACGATTTTGACCCGGAGAGTCTCCATGCCTGCTTCGCGCTCGTCTCGCGAGTTCTCGTCTCCGCCTCGACCTTCGATGCAGTACCCTATTTTCGTCGCGCACACATCATCCGTGCGAGCGGTCTCTGGCCGCACGTCGCGTTCGCCGTACACTTTCTCGCCAGTCTCTCTGTGCACGTACATACCTTGTGCTCGACCGTCAACACCGGCGTCTCGTTTGTCGTACTTGAACGAGTACTCCTCTTCATTGAAGGCACCATTGTCATCCTCGTCGTCTCCGCTCGAACCACGAGCGTTTGTGCGCGACGATTCGTACCATTCATCCATTTGCGTTTCGGTGTTGAATCTCACTCGACCGGTTTCGTCATATTCGCGTCGAAGAGTCTCGCTCGATAAAATCTTGTACGCCTTGACAAGCTCATCAAATCTCTCCTCTGCCTCATCCTTATCGCCGGTAGGATTCTTGTCGGGGTGCAACAATAACGCCATTTTCCTATACGCGCGTTTCAACACTCTCAACCAATCCTCGCTCTCTGCATCTTCGCGCTTCAATCCTAAAATTGCATACAAATCCTTTGGCGCGTTCTCCTCACGCGCTTTATCGATCGCATCTTGGAGTTCCTGAACGCGCGACGTCCACTCTCCCGTAACTTCAAGGGAACGCTCTATTCCCGCCATATCCGCTTCCGCCCCTTCCGTGTTACCGCTGAGCGTGCGCATCCACGCTCGCGCGAGATAAGATTGCGCAATGTCCACTTCTCGCTTCTCGTCCTGCTTGAGCAAATCTGACAACGCATCCGTGCACTCATCGATCTCTCTCGTGAACGACTTTCGGGAGACTCTGCGCGTTCCATCGTTCCATTGCGCGCGCGTTCGTCTACCGTTGACCCGACACAACGCGACGCGCGCGTCGAAACGTAACGCCGGAATCGACGCGTTCTTCATCTCGAGCAGCGCGCTCAGCGCGGAGGCCCAATCTTCCGAAGATTCGGCTTTTTCAGCGCGTCGCCACGATGCGAGGATGTTCTTGACTCTTTTACGAATGGCGAAGCACGCGCGTCTCTCGGGGGCGTACTGTAAACACCTCCACGCGAGCGTCTCGGTGGTTTCTAACTGTTCAGCGGACTCCGCCAACTCGCTCAACGCCGACGCGAGCGTCTCGTACGCATCCGAACGAGACCCTCCCAGAGCGAGGGCGCGTTTCGCATCCGCGAAAGCGCGCGCGCGCATGCCCAACTGTAACGCCGCGTTCGCTCTCGCCTGAAACGTCGCCGGTTTTGACGCGCAAGCGCTCGCCGACGCCTCTCTATCCGCCAACTCGTACACCCTTTCCCACGCCCCGCTCATCGCCGCGGAGCTCCGCTGGCGCTCGAGCGCCACCATGGCGTCCACTCTCACCGATAAATTCGACGCCGGATCGCTCGAGATGACCTCCTTCGCCTCCTCCCACGCGCCCGTCGCTCCCAGAAGCTCTGCGCTGAGAAATCGAGCCCGCGCGCCAACCGTCTCGCACGGCGATCGACGAAGCGCTCGTAGGGACTCTATGGTCGCCACTGCGTCCGCGCACGTCGCCCCTCGCGCGTCACCGTTCATCGACGCGCGAAACGCGCGCGTCGCGTCGCGATACCGCTGCGCATCGTGTGCGCACCGCGGCTCGATTACTCGAACCGCGCGCGCCCTTTCCCACGACCGCGCCGCGAACGTCGCGAGCGCGACGGCGCACGCGCGGAACGATGCGCCGCGATTTCTCCGACCCATTCCCCGCGATTCACGCCGTTTCGCGCGCGGCCATGGCGTCCGCGCGTCCGAGCGCGAGCGTGGGTGTGTGGGCTGTTCTTTTAAAATGCGTGTGCGTGTAGACGTCTCTCTCTCTAGGTTACAACAACGCGTCCGTCGCGAGCGTCGAGGCTAAGAACACTCGGTGCAGAGCGCGAGGGATGCTCAGAAGCCTTCCTTTTTGTTCGTGCCCGTGGTCAAGTCAACCATGCCCTTGGCGAACAAGGCGGTGCCGAAGATGACTCCGGCGACGGGGATTATGACGCTCGTCAATCGATCCTGCGCGAGACACACACACACACCGTCAGTCGAACCATTCAAAACGCGTTCCATGTCATTCGCTCGCGTAAACATCGCGTCGCGCCACCGATCGTTCGACGAGACGAAGACGCACCGCGCCGCCCTTCTTGAGGTGCACGAACCCCTTTTGGCTTTGGAAAAACTGCACGTGTCGTCGTCGCACACCGCGGTTCGCTCGTCAGTCCGCGCTCGCGACGGTCGTCTCGCGTTTTACGTCGTCCACGCGCGCGTCTCGCGGCGTCGTCCTCGCTCGAACCCCCCGAGACTCGACGCGCGCGATCGATCCAACCCTAAGCTCGCACGCGCGCCCATCGCGCGTACGCTCGCGCGCGCGTCTTCTCGCGCGCTCGCTCTCGCTCGCGTTCGACGACATCGACGCGTCGCTCGCACCTTTTGCGCCTCGACGATCCTGTCGCTCATGGTCGACGATCGATCGATCAAACAATGACGACGCGGGCGAGGAAACGTCTCTGACTGTGTCGAGACTAGGGACAAAATCTTGAGTTACAAACGGTCATCAATCTCACTCCACGCGCACCGTCGGGTTCGAGGTTCGAGCCTCCGAGACGTCGTCGACGGACGCCACACCGCGCGACGTTCGTCCGCAGCCTTCCGATGTTCCCTCGCTCGACGCCGTCTCTCGTCTCGTCTCGTCTCGTCGTCAACAACACTCGCAAATTTCCATCGCCCACGCCGCCTTTTTGCACGTCTGCGAGCAATACCAACACCTCTTACACCTCGAGCACTTCACGTTCACCCTCTTCCCGCGAACGCCGCACCGATTACACTTTCTGTGCGCGCGGTGAAACCCGGCGTCCCGACCGGGACCGGGATGCCCGCGCCCGGCGGCGTCGCCTCGCGCCCACGCCCACGCCTTGCGCGCGAGCGCGAGCGCGACGACGACCACCGCCGCCGTCACCGCGCCGTCTCTCGCGACGTCGCGTCCAGATTTCCCCGTCGTCGACGTCGACGCGACCGCGCGAGAGTCAACGAATCCATCGCCACCGTCCCCGTCCCGAGTCGTCGACGGCGTCGTCTTCGAGGTCACCGCGTCCGAGTCATCATCATCGTCATCATCGGCACGAATGACATCGTCGTCCAGCGCGAGACCATCATCACCGTCATCGTCGACGACACCGCTCGACGACATCACCGTCGACGTCGTCGCCGTTCGCGCGCGCGTCGTCGTCTCGTGACGTCGTCACCGTCTCGATCGATCGAACGTCGATGATTATTGATGCGTGCCATCATGATTCTGATTGCCCACGGATGACTCCTCGACGAGTCACGACCCTTCACACGGCGTCTTCCGCTGCGCATACAGTGACACGCACGATGTCGACGCGCATCATCTTGAAAACCATTCACTCATCTCGCGACGCGTCCGCAGAGTCGACCGCGTGCCGCGCGCGTCGACGAAAGGCGCGAACGCGCGGTGATCGATCTCGAGCGACGTCTCGCCGAGCGCCCGCGTCGTCATGGCCAAGGGGAAGCGAGGGAAGCGAGGGAAACGGGATGATTCGAGCGACGAGGAGGATCCCTCGGCGGCGGGCGGGGACGCGCGCGCGACGGCACGCGGTGGGGACGGGGACGGGGACGGGGACGGGGAGCCGACGATGTCGAAGACGGAGATGAAGCGTTTGCGCAAGGCGAATAAGGGGAAGAATAAGGCGTCGGGGAAGGGTGGACGAGGAGGGGATGATTCGGACGACGACCTCGACCCTCTGAAAGCGGCGGCGAGGGCGGGCGACGACGAAGACGAAGACGCGGTCGTGGAGGCGGTCGCGGCGAAACCGAAAAAGAAGGAGAAGAAGAAGAGTAAATCGGGTGGTTTCGCGGCGTTGATGATGGACGATGATGATGATGATTTCGTCGATCCCTTGGCGGCGGCGGCGGGCGAAGACGAAGACGAAGACGAAGTCGAGGATCGACCCGCGCCGACCAAGTCTAAGAAGAAGGATAAAAAGTCCAAAAAGGGTGGATTCGCGGCGTTGATGATGGATGATGATGATGTTGATGATCCGTTGATGCGCAGTGGAGATGACGAAGAGGAGGAGGAGGTGGAGATGGACGTCGAGCCGAAGAAGGAGAAGAAGAAGAAGGGTGGATTCGCGGCGTTGATGATGGACGACGACGCGGGCGAGGAGGACGACGAGGCGTCAGAGTCCGTGTCTGTGCCGGAGAAGAAGAAGAAGAAGAAGAAGAAGAGCAGCTTCGCCGATCTCATGGATGCCGAAGAGGAGGCAGCGGTGACGATTGATCTGAAAAAGAAGAAGAAGAAAAAGTTTGTCGCCGATCCGGAGCTCGTCGTCGGGAAGATTGTCGAGTGCAACAAGCACCCGATGGCGGATCGTTTGCAGGTGTGCACGGTTGATTTCGGAGATGATGAACCCAAGCGATGCGTGTGCGGGGGTGCGAACGCCAGAAAAGGCTTGATGGTGATTTTCGCGCGCGTCGGCGTGAAGATTCCCGCCACCGGTCAAGTCATCGAGAAGACGCCGCTACGAGGCGTCATGAGCGAGGGGATGATTCTCAGCGCCGTGGAGATGGGTTGGGCCGAGACCGCCGAGGGCGTGTATGAACTCGACGCGAGCGCGTTCTCCGTCGGTGACGACGTGCCCACGGACGAGCCGGGATCGAAGACCGATGCGCCGGCGCCCGAGCCCGAACCCGAGCCCGAACCCGCGCCTGCGCCCGAACCCGCGAGCTCCAAGAAGGATAAAAAGAAGAAGAAGAAGGGCAAGCAAGCCGCCGAGGAGGAGGAGGACATCGACGCTCTTCTCGCCGAGCTCGACATCAAGATCGAGGCCAAACCCGAGGAACCGGCGGGTGAGAGTAAGCAGGCGCGCAAGCGTCGATTAAAGGCGGAGCGCGAAGCCGCCGAAGCCGCCGCCGCAGAGGCTGGCGACGCCGCGCCCTCGACCGAAGATGCGGACGGTGCGGACGGTGCAGATGACGCCGGAGAAGAAGGGAAAGAGCTCAGTGCCTCTCAAAAGAAGAAGCTCAAGAAGAAGCAAAAGGAAAAAGAAGCCAAGGCTAAGGCTAAGGCTGAGGCTGAAAAGAAGAGCGAGAAGGCGGGCAAGGGGGGCGCGCCGAACGCTCGAATCGCCGCGCTTCAAGCCGAGATGCAAAAGCGTAAGGAGCTCGAAGAAGCCAAGGCGAAGGCTGAAGAGGAAGCTCGACTCGCTCGCGAAGAAGCCGAACGTCTCGAGGCGGAGAAAGAGGCGGAAGAAGAGGCGAAACGCGAAGCGAAGAAGCAAAAGGAACGCGAAAAGAAGGAGCGTCTGCGCGCCGAAGGAAAACTTCTCAGTGCCAAGCAAAAGGCTGAACAGGCTCGTCTGGCCGCCATGCGTCAGCAAATGCTGGCCAAGGCTGGGATCGACGCCGATAAACTCGACGAAGTCGTCAAGCCGAAGCGTCCCGTGTACGATGATCGTAAGAAGAAGAAGGAACTCGAAGAGCGTCGTAAGAAGCAAGCCGAGGAACGCGCGGCGGCGGAAGCCAAAGCCAAGGCTGAAGAGGAGGCTCGACTCGCCGCCGAAGCGGCGAAGGATGACGAGAGCGACGACGCCGCGGACGATTGGGACAACGAGGACTGGGACGAAAAGGACATCGTTCTTCCCGGCCAGAAGGAGGAAGAGGAACGCTTGGCGAAGGAGGCGGCCGAGAAGGAAGCCGCGGAGAAGAAGAGACACGAGCAAGAGAAGAAGGCTGCCGAAGCTGCCGCCAAGTTTGAAGCGGAAAAAGCAGCGAAGGCGAAACTCGCAGCTGAGAAGCCATGGGCCAAGGAGGCGAAAGCGAAGGCTGCTGCGGCCAAGGCTGCCGCGGAAGAGTCGAGCTCTGAGGAAGAATCTGATTCCGAAGACGACTCCGAAGACGACTCTGACTCTGATGAATATTCCGATTCCGATAGCGATAGCGACAGTTCCGATTACTCTGATAGCTCGGATTACAGCGAAGACAGCGATGATGTTCGTCAACGCGAGCACGAAGAGCGCATGGCTGCGGCGAAAGAAGCCCGATTGGCTCGATTCGCCGCCGCCAAGGCGCGACGCAGTCCTGACAAGCTTCGTTGCCCGATCATCTGTATCATGGGTCACGTCGACACCGGTAAGACGAAGATCTTGGATAACATCAGACGAACCAATGTCCAGGACGGCGAAGCCGGTGGTATCACGCAGCAAATCGGCGCCACGTTCATTCCCAAGGAGTCTCTCATCGAGCGCACAGCCCAACTCAACAAGGGCGATTGGGACTTGCAAGTTCCCGGTTTGCTCGTCATCGATACTCCGGGTCACGAATCTTTCACCAACCTGCGATCGCGAGGTTCGTCGCTCTGTGATCTCGCCATTCTCGTCGTCGATATCATGCACGGCTTAGAACCTCAGACGATTGAGTCTTTGAACATGCTTCGATCGCGCAAGACGCCGTTCGTCATCGCGTTGAACAAGATCGATCGCATGTACGACTGGCAGGAAAACACCAACTTCCCGACTCAAGAAACGTTGTCCATGCAAAAGGACCACGCGCAACGCGAATTCAGAGACCGATACGATAAGATCGTCATCGAATTCGCGGAGCAAGGCTTGAACGTCGCCAAGTACTGGGAGAACCCGGATCCGCGCACCTTCCTCAACATCATCCCCACCTCTGCCATCACCGGCGAGGGTATGCCGGACATTTTGCAGACGCTCGTGGACTTGTGCCAAACGCGCATGAACGAACGCATCCAGTACGTCCCCGCCGTGCAGTGTACCGTGCTCGAAGTGAAGATGATTGAAGGTCTCGGTACGAGCGTCGACGTCATCTTGATCAATGGTAAACTCAAGGAGGGACAAACCATCGTCGTGGCCGGTCTAGAGGGTGCGATCACGACACAGATTCGCGCGTTGTTGACGCCTCAACCCATGCGGGAGATGCGCGTCAAGGGTAGTTACATTCATCACAAGGAGATCGAAGGCGCTCAGGGTATCAAGATTGTCGCACCGGGATTGGAGAAGGCTGTCGCCGGTACGTCCCTCTTGGTCCTCGACGAGGAAGACGACGAAGAGGAACTCCGGGATGAAGTCCTCAGTGACATGAAGGGTGTGCTCGCTCGCGTCGACAAGAGCGGTGAGGGCGTGTACGTTCAAGCGTCCACGCTCGGTTCGTTGGAGGCGTTGTTGGAGTTCTTAAAGTCTGACGCGGTGAAGATTCCCGTCGCCGGTATCGCCATCGGTCCCGTGAACAAGCGTGACGTCATGGGTGCGAGCGTCATGCACGAGCGCAAGAAGCCAGAGTTTGCCACGATTTTGGCCTTCGATGTTCCCGTGACCAAGGAAGCCGTCGCCATGGGTGAGGAGCTCAACGTTCGCATCTTCACCGCCGACATCATCTACCATTTGTTTGACCAATTCACGGCGTACATGGAAAAAGTCCGCGCGGACAAGCGAGAAGCGGCGTCCAAGCACGTCAACTTTCCGTGCGTCTTGCAGATTATGCCCAACTGCATCTTCAACAAGCGTGACCCGATCGTCGTCGGCGTGGACATCGTGAAGGGGATCGCTCGCGTGGGGACGCAAATTTGCATTCCGTCGCAAGGATACATTGACATTGGTAAGATTGCGTCCATGGAACACAATCACAAGGAGGTCACCAAGGCGACGGCGGGCATGTCGGTGGCGATGAAGATTGAGCCCGGAACGCCCTCCGAGTCATCGCGACTCTACGGCCGTCACTTTGATCACAAAGATCAACTCGTCGCGAGAATGACGCGTCCGTCCATCGACATGATGAAGGAGTCGTTCCGAGAAGAATTGACAAAGGATGATTGGAGACTCGTCGTCGAACTCAAGACTCGACAAGAGAAGGCGACGGGCGAAACGATTTGATAATCTTGTAGCGCATAGCAATTGTTTATAATACACGCGAGTGAGTGAAAGCATTCTACACGTTCAGAGTCGAGCGAGCGATTCAAACGGAAAGTACCACCCGTAAATCGGATGCGCGCCGTGCGCGATGGCGACGAGTCCGTTCGGCACGGAAAGACCGACCACGGGCGTCGTTCTGTAATCTCGACTCACCACGCACACGCGAAAACACTTCCCACACGCCTCCTCCATGCCCGGTTCCCAGCCCACCGGGTACCCGTACGACGGCACGTCCTCCCCCGTGCACATGTTTTTCACCTTCATCGCGTCCGACTTGACCCGCACCCACATTCCCGGAACCATCTCGTTCGGATCCAGCGGCCTTCCTCGTCGCTCTAACACGTCCAATCGCTCTTTCCACGAGATTCTCCTGCGCGCGAGTCATCGTTCGTTTCGTCAGTCTCACGCCTTCCTCGAGACGCGTCCTCCATCCATCCGTCTCGCGTTCCTTTCGACCCGTCGTCGCGCCGCCTCGCCGCTTTCTCGCGCGCACCCGTAAAACGCCGGCATGTCCCCCACACCCTCCCGACGCACGCGTCCTCGCGCCACGATCTCACACATCCCCATCCCTCGATCGTTCCTTCGCGCCGACCGATAAAAGTACGAACTCACGCGCTCGAGCGTCGCCAATTCCCTCGCCGACAGAAATTCGCACACCCGGCGCAGCGCGTCCTCCGGCAGCGTCCCGAGCAGAGCGCTCCTCTCCTCGTTCTCCCGTCGTCGTTTCATCTCTCGCGCCGCCCGTCGCGTTCTCGGCGTCGTCGTCGTCATCGGCATCGGCATCGCCGCGTTCTTCGTCGCCGTCTTCGTCTTCGTCGTCGGCGTCGTCTTCGTCGGCGCGCGTCGAGCGGATTCGTTTTCGAGACGCGATTCATCCATCGAAGTCGTCATCGTCGTCGTCTCGCGCGTCGGCGTCGCCCTCGGCGTCTCGCGTGTCGTCGTCGTCATCATCGCCGAGTCTTTCATCGCGCGCGCGCGTTTCCGTCGTCGCGCATCCATCGTCGGCGGCGCCGAGTCGTCGGCGCTGACCGATCGCGGTCGGCGCCTCGATGATGACGATGACGACGACGACGACGACGCGATGTCTCTCGCGCGCGAGGGCGCGTCGAGGGTGGGTATCGACGCCGACGTCGACGGGGTACCCCGTCGTCGTCTCGCGAGCGGGCGAACGCGTCGACGACGAGGACGAGGATCGAATCGAATCGAATCGAATCGAATCGAATCGAATCGCGCGCGTCGAAGCGACGACCGACGACGAGACGCGCGTCGTTCGTCTCCTCGCTCGCGAGACGACGGACGGTCGGACGACCGGACGAATGGACGAATGGACGGCGAGACGACGCGCGCGTTGTTTTTTTTCGAGGCGCCGGTCGAGGTCGTCTCGGGCGCGTTGTTACCTCGCGCGCGACGAATGGGGACGGTGTCGTGGGGATATGAAGAGACTTTTCGCGCGCGCGCGGTTTTGGATATTAGAAATCGACGCGTCTCTTGGCGTGCGAGCGCGGGGGTCAGTCCGGGCGCTCGCGCGCGAAGATGGCTCGTATGAGATCGTCGTCGTCGTCGTCGCTGACAGTGAGGAAACGGTGGAGGGCGTGCTTCTCGGCGAGGGTGCGGAAACGCGCGCGGAGGTTGTCTCGCTCGACCGAGCGGTCGACGCCGTCAGATTCGGTCGACGCTCTGAGTTCGTCCTCGTACACGCGTTGGTAGTAGCGACGGTTGTCGACGAGTCGACGGAGTTGGTCGTCCATGGATGGAAAGAAGGCGGTGAAGTGCACGAAGAGGGGCGCGATGATGAACTCGATGAAGTTTATTTGCGAGAGTCCCACCGACGTCGTCTCTCGATCCATCATCGGGCTGATCGGAAGTCCGCGCGCGCGCTCGCGATCTCCTTGGTTGAAGAACTCCTCGAGCACCCTCGACGCCCACTTGACACAAAGTTCGTTGGGCTTGACCACGTTGGAGATGTCGGCGCAGTGCAACAGCACGTTGAGCATGAACTGTCTCTCTTCATCCGTCTTGAACGCCTCGCTCGCCGGTATCGCGACGCTTCCGTGTCGGTTCGACTTGTTCATGCACGTCGTTTTGATCGGTGATCCGATGGGAGAACCGATGGGCGTGCCGTTGATGATGTCGTTCTTTCTCCAGAGGGTGACGATTTCGTCCAGTCTTGAGACGAGCTTAAAGTGATGCGCCATGTCGGTGTGCAGGACGCACTTGATGATGGTGCGGCGCACTTCCTTGTACTCGGCCTCATCGAAAGCGGATAAAATATCGGCGTCCTCGTTGTTTTGACACAACGAAAAGAAGCGCGATAAATGGTGATTTTCCAACACGCTCTCATCGTTGTACGTCAACGCGATGTTGTCCCGCGTGGCGATGAGGTACGCGTTGGTCAATCCCGGGTGATCCATGTCGTGCACCAGAGCGGCGACGAGAAGAGAAAACATCTCTATCGGTGTCATATTCACTTCGTCTTTCACGGCCAGAATGTATAAATAAGTCGTGTGCGCGACGTCCAAGGCGTGTTTGAAACAATGGTACGGATTTTCCCTGTACGAGTTTTCAACCTCGGAAATGAATCGTCTCAATTTGAATGGATCCACCAATTGGAAGAGATCGAGCTCTTGAAACATGCGCGTGACGTGTGAAACGTGATCCTTTTTATCCACGTCGAACACGTCAAACGTCCAAGAGTTGAGGTGGTCGATGTTGACGCTCGGGTGCGACGCGACGGCGTCAGACGCCCGCGCGAAGGACGACACCACAGACTTGAACGCGTTGATTCGAGACTTGGACGTCGTCGATGACGATTTACCGACGTGCGTCCTGTTCGTCTTGTAACTCACCAACCACTCTCGAGTGCTTCCGTCCACGTCTTCGCGGTCCTCGAGGATGGCTTCGATCAACGCCGGACTTCCGTTGTCGGAATCGTTTCGCTTGACAATGTGACTCATCTTATCCAGGACGTATCCCAACACGCTGATGTCGAGCGATCGCATCTCATCCGAGTTGAAATCCAAATCCGTGAGCACTTGTTTGGCGTGATACTCCAGCGTCTCGATGATCTCTTGCAGAGGTCGACCGAGCAACTGTCGACGCGTCGCGTTGAAGAGCGTATTGAAGAGCGCCGAGGTGACGGCGGCGACGAGCGCCTGTTCCACGCGTCGAACGGCGCGCAAAACGTCTTCGTCGAACACGCGCGTGAGGAAACCCGACGAGCTGAGCACACGATGCGCGTCGGTGGCCGGTCCGAGGGCGACGACGGCGAGACTCACGCACGCGGCGACGTTTACCGCGCCCGCGTGCTCGAGCCGATGAAACACGCCCCGCGCGCCCGTCGTTCGTCGTCCACTCTCCGAATCCGACGACGCCGATGAGCGCCACGCATCGCCGAGATTCACCCAAAGCGCGCTCGCCGCGCACACGCGCGTGACCAACGCCAAACGAATCACCCCGCGCGTCACCGTCCACGCGTCCGTTCGCCCGCCGCTCGCCGCCTCCGCCGTCGCCGCCAGCGCCCCGAACGCGTCCACCATCGCGTGCGCGTGCGACTCGTACCTCATCCACCCGAGCGCGAGATGCATCCACCCGATCGTCACCGCGCACGCCGTCACCGCGCGCGCCGTCACCGAGCTCACACCGAGCGCGCGTCCGATGTCGCCGCCCGTCGCCAGGGCCCACGCGCACGCGACGTCCCACCCCGCGCCTCCTCGCGCCCGCGTCGTCGCGCTCTCCATCGACCACACCGCCGCGCGCATCGCCCGCTCGAACGACATCGACCGCTTTCGATCCATCCCCCCTCTCGTCACCGCCCCCGTCGCCGTCGCGTTCGTCTCGAGCGTCACCGTCTCCGACGCGCCGTCGCTCGAGGATGCGCGTCTCGATGCGGTCGTTCCCATCACCCGTCGCGCGCGCATCTCTCCCACGCGCGAACGACGCCAACGAACGACACGAACGTACGACCGAGGTTCCCACGCGCGCCTCCTCCGTCGCGACGCGCTCTCCCGCGACGACGATCGATCCATCCATCGATCCATCCACCATTCGAAAAAAAACGCTCGACGCGCCCGTCCGTTCGTCTCCCCACCCCCGACCCCCTCCACACGACCGATCACGACTCGTCAATACAACACACACCATACTGGACGCACAAAACGCCCATCATTCCATTATTCCGCACACGTCCATCCGTCGGTCGGTCGGTCGGTCGAATCGAATCGAATCGATCGCGTCGACTCGACTCGACTCGACTCGACGACGCGCGAGAGACGCGATCGGGTCGACGGGCGATCGAATCGGTGGTGGGAGAACGCGCGCGTGTTTTCCTCGCGAGAGGGACGCGCCGTGGAGGAGGACGGAGACGCGCGAGAGAGAGCGAGAGAGGCGAGATGGAGGAGGTGTTTGGAACGTTTTGGCGCGAGGTGCTCGGGGAGGAGAGCGATTCGTCCGGGGACGCGAGGGAGGAGGATTCGGGAGATTCGGTGAGGATCGTGCGACGGGCGTCGGAGGAGGAGACGCGCGTGTGGGGGGCGACGAGCGAGCGATTGCGAGGGATCGATAAGAGGACCTTCATCGGAATCGTCAAGGTTGAGGAGGCGGATTCGGCGGAGGCGGCGACGACGACGCTCGTGGACGTGTTGCATCGAACTGGGGGTGGGAAAACGACGAGTTCGCGCGTGCGGGCGGAGGATGGACATCGTGGGTTTCTCGGGAGAGTGCTCGAGGCGTGGATGCGAACGATGTTGGAGGAAGAGGTCGAGGCGAACGACGCGCGCGCGGGGACGACGAGGACGACGACGACGACGACGCCGAGGGGAGGCGCGAGGGCGTTGGCGAAATCCGGGGAGTGGAAGATTAAGATGGAATTGAAAACGGACGCGAAGAGCGATATCATGACGAACGAACAGATGAAATCTCTTCGAGAGGCGTTGCCAGGGATGTATAGGACGCGCGCATGGTCGTTGGCGTACAGCACCAAGCGAGACGGGACGTCGCTGAAGAGTCTGTATAGAAGATCGAGTGGGAAAGGGGTGACGGTGCTCGTCGTGCGCGACGGTGGCGGTGCAATCTTCGGGGCGTTCTGTACCGAGGCGTGGAAGGTGCACGCGCGATACGTCGGCACCGGGGAGAGTTTCGTCTTCACGCTCGCACCCGAGGGGATGAAGTACGCGTGGAGCGGGGAGAATGATTATTACATGTTCGGCGCGGCGGATTCCTTGTCCGTGGGCGGAGGGAGCGCCCACGCGATACGCTTAGAGGAGGATTTACTTCAAGGATCGAGCGGGGAGTGCGAGACGTTTCAATCCCCGTCCCTCGCGAGCGAAAATATGTTTAGGACGTCTCGCATCGAGCTCTGGGCGCTCGAGTGAGCGGCGCGAAGTCTTCGCGTCTGTGTACTGTAGTAGGTTTCTATAACAATAGTGAATGCAAATGAAATCATTGCGCTAGCGAAGCGAAACCACCCTCTTCCAATTGCGTCGCGATCTCGACGCCGCCAGTCTGGACGATTTCACCCTTTTGCATGATGTGCACGTAGTCGGGATGAATGGCGTCCAACAGACGTTGGTAGTGCGTGATGAGCAACAACCCCTTGTCACCCTCTCGCAACAAGTTCACAGCCTTGGCGACGTCACGCAACGCGTCGACGTCTAAACCGGAATCAATCTCGTCCAAAATACTCATCTCGCTCTCCATGACGGCCAACTGTAAAATCTCGTTGCGCTTCTTTTCGCCCCCCGAGAACCCTTCGTTGACGTTGCGCGTCAAAAAGCTCGGATCCATGTTCAACGACTCGAGCTTGGGCGTGAGGTACCCATAAAACTCCAAAGGATCCAACTCTTCCTCTCCTCTCGCCTTTCTCCGTTCGTTACACATCATTCTCAAGAAATCCGTATTGGACACCCCCGGGACTTCGATCGGCGACTGAAAAGACAAAAACAACCCAGCCCTCGCCCTCTCCTCCGGCTCCATGTCGAACAACGCCTCCCCTCTGAACGTCGCGCTTCCACCCGTCACCTCATACGCCGGATGTCCCACCAACACTTTCGTCAGCGTCGATTTCCCCGATCCATTCTTCCCCATGACGGCGTGCGTCTCCCCCTCGCGCACGACGAGGTTCACCCCTCGAAGGATCTCCTCCCCGGTCTCCGCCACCTCGGCGCGGAGATCTTTCACCTCGAGGAGGACTTTCCCGGAACGCGCGCTCGCGCGAACGAGTCCGCGGACGTCGCTCGCGCGAGAGACGCGTCGCGCGACGCGAGGCGCGCGCACGGCGGCGGTCCCGACGGATGCCATTTTCGTCCACGACGGCGCGGGACGACCGCGAGGGGGGTTCCCGGGACGGACGGACGCGCGTTCTCGACGCGCGAGCGATGCGCGGACGGACGACCGAACGAACGGACGAGCGAGCGGGCGAACGAGCGCGCGAACGAGCGCGCGGACGTGTGCGGGGTCGAGGGCGGCGCGAGGGCTGGATAAACCCACCCCCTCCTGGGCGGTCGAGTCGTGACTCGTGGATTCCATCACACATCGACGCGCCCATCGCGCATGTCGCGCGCGACGGCCGCGCGCGAAAACCGCGCGCTCGACGCGTCGTCGTCGTCGTCGACGTCGACGTCGTCGACGGTCTCGTCGCGGGCGCGCGCGCGCGTGGACGTCGTCGCGCATCGACGACGCGCGATGATTTCGGGAACGCTCGCGCTCGCGTCGGTGTCGGCGTCGTCGTCGCGCGCGCGCGCGCGGGCGAGCGAGGCCGGGGATCTGACGCGACGAGGGATGATGAAATTCGCCGGGTACGACGTCGAGGGGTCGGTGAGAGATTTCGACGACGCGATCGAGGTGGATTCGCGCGTCGGCGCGTACCTGTGGCAGCGAGGCGTGTCGCTGTATTACGCGGAGGATTTCGACGGCGCGGCGAGGCAATTTCGAGAGGACGTCGCGATGAATCCGAACGATACGGAGGAATCGGTGTGGTGTTTCGCGTCCGAGGCGCGGGATCCGGGGAAAGGGGTGGCGTACGCGAGGGAACACATGTTGAAGACGGGGAGGGACGCGCGGCCGGTGATGGCGGCGGTGTTCGAGCTCTTCGAGAGCGGGTCGGAGGAGGCGGAGGAGAGATTGCGAGCGGCGGGGGCGCGAAACGCGAACGATGAATTTTATTCGTTGATGTATCTCGGGTTGTGGCGCGAGATCAACGGGGACGAGGCGGGCGCGAAGGAGTGTATCGAGAGGGCGAACCGCACGGCGTACGCGAGGCTCTCGGGCGATTACATGGCCAACGTCACGCGCGTGCACGAGCGCGCTCGAGGGTGGTGAACGCGCGGTGATTAGTATTCCTAGTGTGCTCGTACGTACGAGTACTTCGTAACGAGAGTAGCGCATAATTCAGTGGATGACGCGCCCGCCCGCTCGCGCGCCTCGGCACTCCTCGACTGTCCGCATGCGAGCGCCCATCGGCGCGTTCGCCCTGACCGCGGGCGCGAGCACTGGATTTACCGCGCTCTCCCTCGCCGCCGACCGCGCGTGCGCCGTCCACGACTGCTCGACATCGCATCCCACGATATCGATGACGCTGCGTGACGCGAACGTCCGTCGCGATGCGGTGCCTCTGTTGACGGCGTCCGCGGCGTGTCTGCTCGTCGCGGACGTCGCACTGTGGGCGGTCGCGACCTCGGATCATCGTCGCGGGGGCGCGGGAGGGGTGTCGACGCACGCGGCGCTCCTGGCGGGCGTCGCGTCGTTTCCGGCGTTGCTGACGTGCGTGGAGAGCGACCCGAGAGGCGGGACGCACCTGGACGCGGCGGTGGCGTGGTCGGCGTTGAGGATGGTGCAGGGCGCGCTCGCGCTGCCGGGGGTGGTGATGCTCACCAAAGGGAGCGGTGGCGTGAAGTTCGCGATGCTGAACGTCGCGCGCGCGGTGGCCGTGTTCGCGCTCCTGGGGATCGGAGCGAAGCTCTGCGCGGACGCTCCGAGCGGCGATATGAGCGGCAGGACGCAATTCGCGGCGGCGCGGGGAATCCTCGCGTACCACTTGAGTCTACTCCCGGAGATTTCTGGCGTACGGTTGGTGCTGTGCGGCACCGAGCGGGCGCGCATAGACTGCGACGCGCGGTATATTCCAGGAAACGCACTACGATGAGCCATGGGGTGGTGCCGTAGTAGGCTACCGGAACTAGGACTGTATTGCAATCAATCAATGTATTATTTTTTCTAATAGACGAGTTATCGGGAGGGTTTGGTGGCCATCTTTTCGCTGTCTAAGAGCTCGAGGATGGTGGCGACGAGGGCGTTGGACATTTGACACACATCTTTGCCGGCGTTTTCAATCTTTTGCGCCAAGACGCGATCGAGTTGGTTGCGAATCTCCTTCAGCAAGACGCCTACCTTTGCGGGTGCCTGGAAGGTGGCCCACCGATCGATGCTGATTGTGCCTTGCGTGTGTTGAACCTCCAATTTGCCACCGAAGAGCAAAAGTTGGTACGGCGTAACCGCCGTCGAGTCTCGCACGAAGATGGCTGTCGTTTGCACGCGTTCGTGGTACACGAGCCACTTAGTGATGAACTTTTTTGCCTCGAAGTTAATGCTCGAGGGGTGAATCTGTATCTTCTCCGTCCGTCCATTCTCAGCCAAGAAGGACAGACGCGGAGGGGCGTCGGGCCGAGAGCCGGGATCGACTTTGATGAGGTTGGGATACAATCCGGCGACGATGACAGCCTTCAGTAGACGCTTGTTACCGGAGTTTCGATTCGCCTGAATCCAATCGGGATCCGTCTGTAACACGCTTGCGCGCTGGCGCCCACGATATCGTCCTCCGCCCTTCTTCTTAGAACCAGAACCGAGGAAATCCGTGAGAAGCTGTGTAAACTGGTCTCGCAAATCCGCGATACCTTCCAGCGCTCGCCAAGACAAGAAGTTCTCGCGTGTAAAGGCGAATTCTGCCGATTTTCCAGTCTTTTTTGCGTCGAGCCAACCGTTGTATGCGTTGAGAATGGTGAGAAGGTCAGACTGATCCTCCGCGAAGAGCTTCTTCGCCAAGTCTGCCTCGTCGCGCTTATCGAGCGGCGCGACGAACGGAGAACGACCGCTCAATACCGCCGCGATGGTCAACACTGGATCGAGACAACCGAGCATGGAACCGTATAAGAGCATCTTACCGACGCGAACGTCCACTGGCAACGCCGCCAAGTGCTGACCGAGCGGCGTCAAGCCTTCACGCTCGTCCAACGCACCGAGACGCTTGAGAGCGGCCACCGCCGTGTCCACGGATTCAACGTTTGGTGGTTCGAGGGCTTTACCGAGGAATCCAGCGATGCCGCCAGACATGCGCTGTAACTGGATCTGTAAGCACAAACCCTCCAACGGCACGCGCCGAATCTCAGGAAGTGTGTGTTCCTCGAACACCGTGTCGTGGACGTGGCGAGTGTACATGCGGAAACACCTCCCCGCCTGGACACGACCGGCGCGACCACGTCGCTGTCGCGCACTCGCCCGAGAGACCCACTGCTCGAGAAGTAATTGCATGCGAGTGTTCGGATCGTATCCGTTTTCTTTGCACTTACCGCTGTCCACGACGTACACGACGTCGTCGATTGTGATCGACGTCTCAGCGATGTTCGTCGCGATGACGATTTTTCGAACACCGTCGGGGGCGTGATCGAAAACGATGCTTTGCTCGGCGGTGCTCAGAGTACTGTGAAGAGCGATGAGATACTTGCCTCCCCCAGTGGCTGCGTTAATCCCGGGATTAGCGCCACACGCTTCGTAAAGCTTGGTGATTTCAGCCAAACCGGGCATGAAGACTAAAATCGCGCCCGGACCCATGGAATCACAAATGTGCGATATCAAGAGCGACATCAGCTCGTAATTGATCAATCCTTGCTCAAGATTTCTGAGCGCGCGAACGACGTTCTCGCCGTACCCTTTCCCTCGCAGTGCGACGTGGAAGGATTCTTCATCCGGAATGTTCCCATCCTTGCTGGAGACCGGCCTGGTCGAAGCGTCAAAGTGATCCTTGCGGCGCGGTGCCTTCTTGAAATACTCGGTGCCCGGATTTGGTTGGTACTCTGTGACCTGCAAGATGTCTTCCAAGTAGTGCTCGGTCACGGGATACGTGAAACCAGGGATTTGACTCACCGCCGATACGCCTTTAAAGTACTCTTCAAACGCCAACGCGTTCAACGTGGCGGACATGAGCACAACCTTCAGCGTCGGTCGATGGGGCAAAATATCGCGAAGAAGGACGAGCAAAAAGTCAGAATCGAGCGAACGTTCGTGGACTTCGTCCACGATGACGTGACTGACGCCGCTGAGCAAGGGATCTTCCGTCAACCGTCTGAGCAAAACACCAGTGGTGCAAAACAAGATTCGAGTGTTGGAACTCATGGAACCCTCGAGTCGGATTTTGTAACCAACCGTCTTGCCGATTTGTTCACCACGCTCGCTCGCGACGCGAGTGGCGACGCTCGTGGCGCTGATTCGACGAGGCTGCGTACAAATCATATTCGTCACCGCGCCGCGCCCTTGCCAAATCGCGTTATCCAGGATGAACTGAGGCAACTGCGTCGTCTTACCGCAGCCCGTCTCACCCGCGACGATGAGCACTTGATTACGCTCAACCGCTTCGATGAGCTCTTGTTGCTTGGCCCACGAGGGCAAGCGCTGACGTTGTAGTAAAATTGGCGACGTGGCGTTGTCCGTCCAATACTTTGTGAGTTCTTCCTTCATTCTTTCGCCTTCTGCGATCGTTCTCGGATCGTTCGCGCGTTTCTCTTCGTCTTTCAAGATTGCCTCCGCGAGTTTTCGTGTTTTCGCTTCAGCCGTCATCTGCGCCGCGGCCTCCGTCTTCGCTTCAACTTCTGCCCGCGCCTTCTCGGCTTGAGCGGCGAGCTGTCGTCCACGCTCCAATTCCTTCTTTCGCTCCTCCTTGGATTGTTTGGGAGGCGCCAAAAGGCTTCCTTTCGGAGCCGGAATAGACTTCATGCCATTTGTTTTAGGTTTCGCCTCGGGTCGTGGCGCTGGCGGCGCCGACGAACGCTCGCGCGCCTCCTCCATGGCTTCCAGCGGTCCGCTCCCTCGCAGCCACTCGACGACATCGTCGAGCATCGGTTGACCCACCAGCGTCTCCGCGTGGCGCATCATCGCAGCCGATACCGCCACAGCGCGCTCGACGTCTAGCGTCGGGTGAGAAAACTTCAACCGAGGAAGTTCGAACGGGTACAACGGCGTATTTCTAAAGTCAACTTCTAAATCGGCGGCGTATTGTTTCGCCGCCCCCAACTGCACTATACCCGAGATTTCAATCGCCAGAGACGCCGTCCCGGACGCTGGATTATACCCTCTGGGTTTGTAGAGTTCACGAGGGAGGTCGCTGAGCTCGTCGAATTGGGCGTTGCGCAGCACCTCTCGTATGTCTTCCTCATTCGCGCACTCCGCGCCCGTGTCGGCGAACGCCTCCGTCGCCTCGGCGAGCGCCTCCTCGCGACTTGGTCCCAGCGCGGCGCACAGTTCCTCCAACGCTCGATCGACATCACCCTTGGCGCTTTTTACCGCCGCTTTCGCCGCGTCCGCGCCGAATCCAGCCTTCACGAACGCCTCGACCGCGCTCGTCTCGGCGTTTTCCGCGCTCGCGCCGCCGCCGCCGCTCGCCTCGTCGCCCGCCGTCCTCTTCCCACTCCCTCGTCGTTTCTTCGACGCCTCCGACCGCAACGCTTCCGGCAACTCGCTCTCATCCGCGTTCAATATCAACCAATCCATCGCCCTCGCGATCGCTCGTCGTTTCTGCTCATTAAATCCCTCCGCCGCGTCGCCCTCCGTCTCCCTCGCCGCCGCCGTCGCCCGCAGCGCCCGTTCGATCGCCCCCTCCCCGAACCCCTTCTTCCCGATTCCCTGCGCCGCCTTCCGCAGCACATCCTCTCGATCGACGTCCACGCGAGCCTCCACGACCGTTTTCCCTCCGCCTCTCCCCTCGTTCCCACCCCTCGAGCCCGCGTCCAGTCGCCGCAGCGTCGCCGTCACCGCCGCCACCGCGCGCGCGCTCATCACCACCTCCTCCTCGCGTCCCTCCCTCTCTCCCCCGCCTCCGCTCCCGCGACGACGATCGGTCGTTTTCCCTCTCCCGCGTAAAAATTCCGGTCGCGTCGCCTCCGCCTTGGCCGTCGCGCGACTGCCTCGCGTCGCCTCGCGCTCGCGCTCGCGCCGGAGCTTCGCCTTGTCCATCGCGCCCTGGCCCTCCTGGTGCCCACCGCCGCCGAACCGTCGACCACCGCCGCGATTGGGACCCATGACGAGACGATCGACGTCGTCTCGCGTCGGTCGCGCGTCGGCGTCGGTCGCGCGCCGCGCGGTGACGTCGTCGCGTCGTGGGTCATGGGTGGGTGGGGTACGTTCTTGAGTCGTGACTCGTCGTGAGTTGTGGGGCCGCGACGGCGCGCGTCGATCGATCGCGCGGGAGCGCGCGACGCGCCGCGCGTCGTCGTCGTCGGTCGAACGGTCGGTCGGTCGAACGGTCGGTCGGTCGACATGTGGACGTCGCTTCGCGAGAGCGTCGGCGCGTGCGCCGGGTACGAGACGCGCGCGCTCGACGACGGGGACGGGACGATGGATGTCGACGGTGACGACGCGACGACGACGACGACGACGATGCGTTCGGGGACGGACGCGCGCGGACGGACGTACGTCGTGACCGGTGTCCCGGAATCGGTCGTCGCGGTGGAGTGCGCGAGACGGTTGCGACGGGCGGGGGCGCGGGTGGTGTGCGCGAGCGCGGACGTCGACGCCGCGGAGGAGGCGACGAGGGAGGAGGCGGAGACGACGACGACGACGAACGAGGATGGGAACGGGAACGGTGGGGTGGGATCGACGCTCGGTGAATTGGTGGTGCTTCACATGGATCCGGAGCGGTTGGACACGGTGGAGGGGTTCGTCGAGGCGTTTTGCGCGCGCGCGTGGGCGCTGGACGGCGTGCTGAACGCGTGCGCGGCGACGTTGGAACCGTTCGCGCTCACCGAGGATGAGATTGAGAAGCATTTCGCGGTGAATCATTTGGTGGGGTTCAAGTTGACGGCGCTGTTGATGAACGAGCTCGTGCGCACGGCGGCGGCGGCTGGACGGGAAGGACGGGTGGTGAATGTGAGTTCAAATTTACATCACTTCACCTACCGCGTGCGTCGTGGAACCGTCAAACCGAGTCGAGGGATCGATTTTAACAATTTGAACAACGCAATGGGGTACAGCGCCATGAATTCGTACGGACAGAGTCGGTTGGCGAACATTTTACACGCGTGGTCGCTCTCGGAACGGATGGAACAAAGCGGCTCGCCGGTGCGCTGCGTGGCGGTGACGCCCGGCATGACGCAACTCGAACTCGAGCGTTCCCTCGACTTCCCGGGCGGTGGTCTTCTGTCGGGCGCGCTCAAACCGGTGATGATTTCATCCGTGGAAGACGCCGCCGCGACGCCGCTGTATTGTCTCACCGCCGACACCCTTCCGGAGGGAACCTACTTCAACAACTGCGCACCCGTGAAATCGAGCCTCCCGAGTCGAGACCCGCGTCTCGCGTCCAAACTCTGGGAATTCAGCGAAGAAATGTGTGGCATCGCCCCGTCCGTGCCGGTCGACCCGAAATAGTCCTTAGCCTCGCGCACATCGCGCGCGTAATCAAAAAGCAACGCAGCCGCCGCCTCGGCAGCTCCCCACTCTCAGCCCCTCGCCTTCCGCGCGACCCCGCGCCGGGGCTCGGCGGCCGCGCGCGACGGGTACGCTTCGTCCCCTCTTCACGACTTCGACGCTCGATCTCGCGCGACTCTCCCGGTGTATCTATACGTCTCCCGGCTATCGGTGCCGAGACGTACTCATGATCCGGGGCACAGCAAACAGCTCGTCGGCTTGCGACGAGCGAGCGGCGATATCCACGCCGTTCGCTCTACTTTTCGCCACGAACATCTCTGCTCTCTCGAACGCGCGCGCGATGGGGGACGCGAGCGCGGCGATTGACGCTCGGGACGCGCGGTTTTCTTTCGAGGCAGGACGACGAGGGCGACGACGACGACGACGACGACGAGGGCGAAGGGTCGTCGGGCGCCCACGTCGCTGTGGGAGAGACAACGACCGCGGACGTCGTCACCGATGACGACCGAGCGGTGTAGATTAGTAGCGTGTACGGTGTGACGGCGTGTATTATTCTCATTCGTTCGCGCCGCTCCGCGTTTCAACCAACTCCTTCGCCGCGCCGACCCCACGTCTCGCCTCGCGGGATGTCTCGCGCGTCACCGGCGCCCGCGCCGGGGCCGATGCGATTTTTCTTCGCGCGCGCCGTGTTCGTCGGTCTGTGCGCCCTCGTCGTCGGCGTTTTACGCGCGTTCGACCTCGAGCTCCCTCGAACGACGAATGCGCCCGTCAACGTCCCGCCGGCGTGCGGACGCGCGCGAGGTCGTCGACGCGCGCAGGAAGACCAGTGCGTGGCGAGCGTGATTATTGAGTCCGAGCGGGTCGTGCGATTCGTGGGCGTGTTCGACGGACACGACGGCGACGAAGCGTCGACGGCGGCGGCGGGAAGATTATCGCAGACTTTAGAGGACACGCTCGGGACGTCCGCGGACGTCGCCGACGCCCTGCGCGCGACGGTGAAACGCGTGGACGATGATTGGAATCGCGTGAATTCCTCCTCGAGCGCGGGGACGACGGTGGTGATCGCGGCGAGCGACGGGAGCGATGGGTTCGTCGTCGCGCACGCGGGCGATAGCGCGGCGCACACGTGCTTCGCGGACGCGAATGGACGCGTTCGCGCGCGTAAACTCACGAATGAGCACGGATTGGACGATCGAGGCGAATGGGCGCGATTGAACGCGCTTGGGATCGACGTCGTGGAGTCGAGGGGGGACTGGCGCGTGGGCGGAGAGTTTCTCGTCACGAGAGCCATAGGAGGCGCCGGGCACAAAAAGTTGGGAATCGTTGCGACGCCAGAGGTGACGCGAGGGAGATGGCGAGACGAGGATTTCGGAATCATCGTCACGTCCGATGGTACGATGGAGCGGTTACGTGCGGACGAGGTGTGCGACTTTGTCTTCGGCGCCGCGCGGGAGTGCGAGTCCGTGGAGGCCGCATCCGTCGTCACGCTGGACGGCGCCCCGGGATCGAGCGAGGACGTCGCGTCCGATATTTGGGATGAAGTCATCGTCGATGGTTCGTTGCAAAGTGTGCGAGAAGGCATCACGCGAGCGTTAAAGTGTGCGCTCGAGCGCGGATCGTCCGATAACGTCGCTCTAGGTTCGATTTCGAGCCAAAGACTCGCACATCGCGGCGAGCGGCGCAGAGTTTTCCAACAATCCCCTTCCGATTTAGTGGCCGAAGTCCCAAAGATAGGTTCTAGAATTGCGGCGTACGAAGTGCGAGAGATGGTCGCGTGGTCGTCGGGTCCATACTTCCCCGCTGAGACGCCTTTTAGACACGAAGACGATTTCCTCGTCACGGGCGCGGCGAGTCAACTGTTTGAGCAGAGCGCCATTGAAGGCGCACTCGCCGCGCTCGCGCTCGCGCCCGGGGCGAGCGAAGATAGCAAGAACGTACTAGATGCCATCACTTCGTACGTCGACATAGTCGAGGATCACGATGAGAGCACGTTCACACGCGAGAGGCCCTTCGCCAGAGGACACTTTGGAGAGGTGTGGCGTGCTCGGATGACGCGAACGGCGGACTCTCACGAGTGGGAGTGTAAACCGGCTCGCAGTACGGTTTCCGACGCGTTCGTATCGCCCGACGTGATCATGAAACGCATCTTGATAGATCAGGGCGTCGCCCTGCGGTTGAGCGCCGAACGAGAGATACACTTCGGAAAATTGTTGTGCGGAGCATCGCCGCACCTGGCGCGATTCTTGCACACCTTTGAAAGCGCGCCCACGAGCGGACGAGAGCGGTGGTTGGTGTTTCAAGATGAAGGTGAATCTCTCGAACGATTGATGTACGCACCGGAACAAAACGACCGACAAGGCGGCTTTCAACTCGTCACTCAGAGCGATTGGTGGCACACCGCGCGCTCCGAGCGCGGCAACGGTCGAACTCTCAAGACAATCTTGAGGCACATCTTCGTCGCCGTCAACACGACGCATTCGGGATTCGGGATCATTCACAGAGACATCAAGCCGGCGAACGTTTTCGTGAGAATAGACGGTGATCTCATCGAAGCCCGACTCGGTGACTTTGGAAGCGCCGTAGACGCGCCAAGCCGAGCCAAATTGTACGGAGACGAAGGACCGACGGCGGCGCAGGAGACGTCGGAATATTCTCCTCCTGAGGTCTTATTCGGCAACGATTCGATTCAACGGACAGATAAATACGACATGTGGTCGCTCGGCGTGATGATGGCGGAGATTTTAACCCTAGGATCTCCTCGAGCGTTTTCTCAGATTTCGCGCAAGACGAGACTGACGCTCGAGCGAGAATTGCGAGGCGTCCATCCTCAGGCTCGTTTGGTGGCCTATCGCTTGCGCGCGATGCTCGAGCTGTGCATAGTCCCTCCGGATACGCAAGTTGCCCCACTTCTATCCTGGGAGTGCACCGAGACCGCGCTGATGAACGCGTTCAAGGAGAGGGATCCCCTCGGCGTCGGTTTCGAATCCGTGTGGGCGTTGCGCCTGGTTCGTAAACTTCTCTCCTGGGATCCCAGTCAGCGTCCGAGCGCGGCGCGAGCGCTCGAACACGCGTATTTCCGCGACTCGGACGACACAACGAGCGGGTGGACGTGCGGCGCGTTCGAGCGCGCGTTCGAGTGGAAATCAGAGTGCGAAGCGTCGTGCGCCGAGACGTGCGTCTGATTCGAGTTTCTAGAGTAGTATTTCACAATGACGACGACGGCGCCGCCTTCAAGTAGACGACCGTGATGTATTTTGATCGGTATCGATGCGTCGTTCCAAGCACCTGCACCCCGTTCGCCGACTTGGTGCCGTCGCAGTACGTGTGATTGAGCACCACGTGCTGCGGGCGAGGAAGTAAATTCGGCGCGTCCAGCACCATGGGCATGTTGAGCAACGTCAGGTGCAATTGCGGTGGTAACGGCGGCGGATCCTTGGCGAAATCATCCGCCGTGTACAGTGCACAATCGTAACTCGCCGGCGGCGACGGTGGCGCCGTGAACGCGTCTAAGCTATCCAAAATCTCCGGCACGTACTCCTGCACCTCGAGCACGTTGTTGACGTTGCCCATCTCATCGTACATGGCCGGTTGTTCCGGCGCGTACTTCCACTGTCCATCCACTATAAACTTGTACTGATACACCCCAGGTCGCAGAGACATGACGATCGCAAACTCTCTGTTCCCACTTCGATGCAGCGTCTGTCTCGACTGCCAGTTATCGAAGCTCCCCTCCACCTCGACGCTGTTCCCGCCTTGGGTCCAATTGATGGCCACCGGCACGAGCGCGGGCTCCGTCGTCGCCCACGCCGGGTACTCCCCACCCTGTCGCCCGTGCGACGGTATGGGCACCGTGGGCGTTTGCGGCCTGTTCGAAATCGTTCGAGCGTCGTCGTCGTCAGTCGTTCGCCCCTTCCCGCGCGCCCGCGTCCCTCGCTGACTCTGCGTCCCTCGCCCCTCGCGAGCTCTCGCCCTCCTCGCGCGCGCGCGCGTCCCTCGCCGAACGTCTCGCGCTCGAACGCGACGTCTACGACGTACCCGTACGACAGCGCGTCCGCGCGTCCCCATCCTCCTCCCTCGCGCTCGTCCTCCCGCGCGCTCCCTCGGCCGCTCTCGCTTCCGTTCGACGCGCTCGGCTCGCGTCCGCCTCGTCCGTCCCTCGACCGCCTCGATCGCGTGTCCGGAGGGGAGGCGAAGCCGTCGGCGTGTCTCGCCTTGTTTTGCGCGTTTCCCATCGCGCGCGCCGAGAGCGACGCGCGCGCGGCGATTTGTGGAATTGGCGCCGATCGTCCTCGGCGATCGTCTTCACGGCGATGTCGTCGGCAGAGACGCGCGCGGAAGGCGAGCGAGCGGAAGTGCGCGAGTGCGAGAGAGGCGCGAACGGTGAGATGTTTCGCGCGGCGGCGAGAGCGGCGGCGAGGGCGGCGGTGCGGGCGCAGACGTCGCAGATGCGGATGGGATTGGCGGCGACCGGGGACGCGGCGCTCGCGGGAACGACGGCGAGGCGGACGCTCTCCACGGGGCGCGAGGACGCGAAGGAGATGGCGGGGAAGATTTCGGATGGGTTGGGGACGGTGGCGCTCGTCGTCGGCGCGGCTGTGGGATGCGTGGTGGGCGGTTCGATGTACGCGAGCACGACGGAGGAACTGGCGGAGAGCGTGGAGAAGAAGACGCACGTGCCGAGCGCGCTCAGAGGGACGCCGGTGGAGGGAGCGTACGGTGGAATCATTGAACAAGTGCTCGCGCTGCGTCAGTGGATGGACGATCAGTCGCACAATTATCTAGATCCCATAAGCGACAAGTTGTTGCCCGATCACCCGCCGCAAGCCGAGTACATTCCGCACACGCTGGTGTTAGACTTAGACGACACGCTCATCAATTCGAATTGGAAGCGCGAGCGCGGATGGAGAGTGTTCAAGCGCCCGGGGGTTGATGGATTCTTGAAGCACATGTCGCAGTTTTACGAGATGGTGATTTTCACGGACCAGTTGATGACGTACGGGGACCCGATCATAGAGCGTTTGGATCCGACGAGGTACGTCACCCACCGTCTGTATCGAGAATCGGCGCAGTACAAGAACGGGGAATACATCAGAGACTTGAGTAAACTGAATCGGGACATGGGGCAAATTTTGTACATTAGCAGTAAGCCGAGGAGCGCCGAACTTCACCCCGCCAACGTCATTCCAATCAAACCGTGGACGTACGAGGACGGCTCCAAAGACACCGCCCTGTTGGATCTCATGCCTTTCCTCGAATCCATCGTCCGTTTGAACGTTCAAGACGTTCGAGTCGTCCTCGATTCCTACAAAAAAGAGATGGAGACGACGGGCAAGGATATTCCTCAAATTTTCCGCGAACGTCAAGTCGCCTTTCAGCGCAAGCGCAGCGCCAAGCTCGCCAACTCTCCCAAAATCACCCGCGGCTACGACGTCGGTCAAAAGTCATCCGCCAAGGCGACGGCGTCTTAGATTTTCGATGTGTGATGATGATTCACCGACCCGCGCGAGAACGTCGAGTCGCGAAACGGCGAGCTTTTCCTATCCATTCGAATTTCACGGTTCACGACTCGAGGAGGAGTCCCCCACACCTCCCGACCCGGAGGACCCGTCCGCGCCCCCTCGCCCGCGCGCAACCGACGGCGGCACGGATAGCGCCCCTCTCCTCACACGCCGTCCGGTGTCTCGACCGCGGACGCCGCGAGCGCGTCGCGTCGAATTTCCATCCGTTCGAACCTCTCGTCCGAACCGCGCGCTCGCCCTCGCGACGACGCCGCGAGCGCGAGAGACGGTCGCGCGAGGACCGGATCGCGATGGCATCCGTCCCGGGGCTGGCGCTCGCGCGCGAGGTGGTCGACCTCGAGCGCGCGAGGTTGGCGTACGCGAGATGGTACAACGCGTCGAGAGAAAATGGAAGTAAAGGCGCGCTCGGTGCGGTGCTCGGGTTTCTCGTCCTCGCGCTCTGCGCCGCGCTCTTCGTGGTGCTCACGCCCATCTTGGCGCCGATCGCCGCGGTGACGGCGTTCGCGCTGAGTGCGTTGAATGTGAACGAGATGGAGGAGCCGGTGGTGAAGAGGTACGGGGATAAACCCGGGTATTACGAGGAGTATCCGGCGGTGAAACCGAAGGCGAATCGTCCCAAGGTGCCGAAGTACGCGGCGTACGAAGATCCGCTCAAAAAGTCCCCGGCGTTTGACGTCATCGAGGGTATCATGCGGAAACGCGTGATGGTCATCGACGGCGCCATGG